>ERZ894180.1075-NODE-1075-length-18157-cov-86.973981_pt1 | contig 18157 bp, 10 predicted proteins | sample MGYA00380278_ERZ894180 | MGnify/ENA primary metagenome ERZ894180 (study PRJEB32331, sample SAMN06328450) | human gut metagenome | biome: human gut microbiome; feature: stool | host: Homo sapiens | collected 2013-02-24 ...
AGGTGTCCGACCTGGTGCAGCGCACCACCACGCATGAGGACGGCAGCGTGACCGTCAAGACCATCGACACGAGCACGGACGTGGTGTCCGGCTGCCAGGTCTACTATCCGGCCGGCCAGCGCATCACCCTGGCGACCATGGCGAAGGACGACGACTGCTGGGATTCCAGCATGCTGACCCGTCCGGGCCACACCCAACTGGGCTGGAACCAGGACCGGAACGCGACCCAGGCGCAGGCCCAGGTCACGATGGTCGAGGGCGGCATGACCGTGTACGCGGTGTGGGTCGGCAACCCGGTCCTCACCTACGACACGAACAAGCCATCCACCTGGTCGGGCCAGATGCCGTCCACCCCGGCGTCCGTATCCGTGACGTACAACACGGCCGCCACGGACGGCTCCGGCTGGCAGTCTGGCGACACGACGAAGATCCGCGGCTACAGGTTCCTCGGCTGGTACACGGGACCGCAGGACAATGCGGGCCTGTACGACTGGACCAGGCCCTTGACGGGCAGCGTGACCGTGTACGCGCACTGGCAGCGGTTGCAGGCCAACGTGATCTACAACGCGAACGGCGGCACCGGTTCGCATCCGAACACGACCGGTTGGCAGTATTCGGACGTGACGGTCCCGTCCGACACGTCGAAGTCGTTCAAACGCGACGGATACTATTTCAAGTATTGGAACACCCAGAAGGACGGCAAAGGCACGACGTATAAGGATGGCGGCCAAGTCCCGCTGCAGGACAAGGACGTGACCTTGTACGCGATCTGGGCTCCGTACCACACGGTCATCACCGAGACCGGTGGCGTAGGCCTGCCGGTGCTTGTCGCGGCCGGCATGAGCTTGCTCGTGGTGGGCATCGGGTCCACGGTCATGCTCACACGCCGCATGCGTGGTGAGCAGTGACGGACGAACCCCGCCAGATGAGTGAAGGCATCCGGAACGATCCCCTGAACTGGGGCCGGCCGGGTGCCTTTCCCTTTTCCCAGCCGATATCCGTTGTTCCTCCGGTGGTGTTGACATGAGTGCTTCTGTAAGTCGTATGGATTGGGATTGGATCGTCGAGGGCGACCACGTGTATGACACGCGTCGCGAACGACGGTCCCGACTGCTGCGGAAACGGCATATGGCGCGCGTGTTCCGTATGCTGGCCGCGTTCACGGCCGTCTGCCTTCTCCTCGGGGTCGGCGTGTTCGCGTGGATAGGCGTGGAACAGTCCGGCGCGTCCCGCAGGGCCGCGCAAAGCGCGGCATTGGCCGCCAAGGAGGACCGTTCCGCTGAAAAATACGCGCGCATGGTCGCCAAGGCACGCGCGTACAACAGGAAACTCACGGACCACGCGCAGGTCATCGGCGAACGGTTGGAGGACGACGGCACCATCGACGGCGACTTCGGATTCAAATCGGACAAGGAATACCAGAACCTGCTGGACTTCGGCGACGGGATCATGGCGTCGGTCGAGATCCCGTCGATCGGCGTGGACCTGCCCGTCCGCCATGGAGCCGACTCGTACGCTTTGGACAACGGGCTCGGCCACCTGCACGGCACCTCGCTGCCGGTCGGCGGCAAAAACACCCATTCGGTGATCACCGGGCACACCGGCGTCGCGGACAAGGCCCTGTTCACGCGGCTCAACGAACTACGCAAGGGCGACGTGTTCTATGTGCGGGTCGCCGCGCAGACCCTCGCCTACAAGGTCACACGCATCCGCAAGGTCGACCCGGACGATCTGAAAAGTCTCCAGATCGAACGGGGACGGGACCTGGTCACGTTGGTGACGTGCACTCCGATCTTCCTTAACACGTATCGGCTGCTCGTCACGGGCGAACGCGTGAGCATGCCGGACGACGCGCCCTATCCCGAGGACGCGCCCAGGACCACCGGCCGTGACACGCGCCCGCTGCTCGTGTCCGGTGTGGCATTGCTCGCGGGCATGCCCGTGGCGATGGTCGAGTCCAGGCCACGCGTCCGCCCGTACGGACGCCACGGCATGAAACGGTAGACGCCCACACGCCGGCACCGCCTCATGCGGGGGTAGACTGGTGGGTATGCGCGCCATATGCCTCCGCGACCGCGACACGCCGATGGCGCCGATATCGGATTGGGGGCACGTGGAATGGTTGTCGGAAACGTCGCAGGGATGTTTCCATTGGAGCCACGACCCCGATACGGGGCATGGCATTGGAGGGAGAATTATGAACAAGAAGGCTTTCGCAACGGCCGTCGCATCCGTGGCCGTCGCGGGCACCATCGCCGCGCCGGCAATGGCCGACGAGACCGCGACCACCCCGGTCGAACAGGCCCAGCAGGCCGTCGAGCAGGCCCAGCAGGCCGTCGAGCAGGCCGCGGCCCAGCCGACCACGCAGCCCCAGCAGGACCAGGTCGCCGCGGCCCAGCAGGCCGTCACGGACGCGAAGACCAGCCTCGACCAGGCCACGGCCGGCACCCAGCAGGCCCAGCAGCAGGTCCAGCAGGCCCAGACCGGCGTGCAGCAGGCCCAACAGAACGTGCAGCAGGCGCAACAGCAGGTCGAGACCACCATCAACAACGATCCGAACGTGGCCGCCGCCCAGACGGGCGTCAACCAGGCCCAGACCAACCTCGACAAGGCCCACGACAGCCTCGCCGCCGCGAAGGACAAGGCCGACCAGAGCGCGAAGAACGCCGAGACCATCAAGAAGGCCATGAACGACAGCCAGTCCATCCGTGACGACGCCGCCAAGGCCAAGGAACAGGCCGACCAGGCCGTGAAGGACGCGCAGCGGAAGGTCGACTCGACCGACAAGACCAAGCTCGACCAGACCACCGCCGCGAAGCAGGACGCGCTCGGCAAAGCCCAGACGAAGGCCGACCAGGCATCCGCCGCCGCGCAGCAGGCCCAGCAGAAGGCCGACCAGGCGAAGAGCCTGCTCGACGAGGCCACCCGCATCGCGGGCGACGCGAACGATCCCGCCAAGATCCAGGAGGCGCAGGACAAGGCCAAGCAGGCCGACCAGGCCGTGAAGGACGCTAAGACCGCGCAGGCCCAGGCCACCGTCGCCGAGGCCACCGCGAAATCCGAGGCCGACAAGACCCGCACCCAGGCCGACCAGGCGAAGGCCGCGCTCGACAAGGCGAACGACATGAAGGACGCCGCCCAGGAGAAGGCCGACAAGACCTCCGCCGCCCTGGACAAGGCCGCCGACGCGAAGAACACGGACGCGAAGGCCGTGAAGGACGCCCAGACCGCCAACGACAAGGCGCAGGCCGCGCTCGACAAGGCCGAACAGGCCGCGAAGGACGCGCAGGCGCAGGCCGACAGGACCAAGGACGAGTATGCGGCCGCGAAGGACGCGTACGACAAGGCGCAGGCCGCCGCGGACGCCGCGAAGCAGGCCGCGGACGAGGCCGCGAAGGCGCAGGCCGAGGGCGCGGCCGGATGGTTCAAGACCAACAAGGCCGAACAGGCGTACAAGTATCTGACCGACGACAGCGTGTCCCAGTACCTGGAATACACGCACATCGGCGCGAAGGACGACGCGACCAGCCTCGACAACCTGCTCAAGGCCCTCGACATGATCGACGAGTGCAACAGGCTGCGCGAGGAGAACGGCCTGGAACCGTTGAAGGTGTCCGAGACCGCTTTGGCCATGGCCATGGTCCAGGCCAACTACGCCGCACAGCCCGGTGAGGAACACCACAACCACAACTACCAGTACGACAACGTCGGCGAGAACCTCGCATGGGGAACTTCGGACTGGGACCCGTACATCGGCTGGTACACGAACGAGAAAGCGATCTACGACGCCGCCCTCAAGTCCGGCGACTATCCGGACCTCGCGGACCTGTCCCCGTACGACGTGTTCTCGAAGTATCCGGACCTGTACTACAAGGTCGGCCACTACCTCAACATCATCGACCCGGAATACAGCGTCACTGGCATGGCCTACAGCGGCTACGACACCGGCGATTACGGATACGGCGCATCCTCCCAGGAGTTCTATAACGACTGGAACTCCTACAACGCGAACGACACCACGTTCGATGCCAGCGTGTACCGCGCGAAGGTCGAAGCGTACGTCAACCAGATCAAATCCGCGCAATCCACGTACGAGGACGCGTTGAAGCAGGTCGAGGCCGCCAAGACCGCGCTCGACAAGGCCAACACGGCCCACGCGTCCGCCGTCCTCACGCTCGACAAGGCCACCTCCTACCTGCAGGACACGCAAGACGAATCCGCACGCACCACGCAGCTGCTCGCCGACGCGACCCGCAAGGCCGCAGAAACGCAGACCGCGTACGAGCAGGCGAAATCCGCCGACGAGCAGGCGCAGGCCAGCCTCACCACCGCCGAAACCGACCGCCAGACCAAGCAGACCGCGTACGACCAGGCGAAATCCGCCGACGAGCAGGCGCAGACGCGTCTCACCCAAGCCCAGGCCGCGCTCGACAAGGCCAACACGGACGTCAAGCAGGCCGAACAGGACAAGACCGCCGCCGACACGCGTCTCGACGTGCTGACCGACGCGAAGAACGCCCTCGCCAAGGCCCAGACCGCATACGACCAGGCCAAGAGCGAAGCCGACCAGGCCCAGCAGGCCAAGCAGACCGCGAAGGACGAACTCGCCCAAGCCCAGACCGCGTACGAGCAGGCCAAGAAGGAAAGCGACAAGGCCGCCCAACAGGTCAAGGACCTCGAAAACGCCAAGACGGACCTCGCGGCCAGGACCCAGGCCCTCGCCGCCGCGCAGGCCGACCTGGACGCGAAGACCCAGGCATACGACGCCGCCAGGAACGAGGCCGACAAGGCCAAGCAGGCCGAAACGGACGCCGAAACCGCGGTCAGGAACGCGCAGCAGGCGTTGACCGACGCGCAGGCACGCCTCGCCAAGGCCAAGAGCGACGCGAAGGACACGGAAGCCGTCAAGACCGCGCAGGCCAAGGTCAAGGAAGCACAGGACGCGCTCGACCAGGCCAAGACGATCCTCGCCAAGGCGCAGGCCGACCTCAAGCAGGCCCAGACGGTCGAAGCCCAGGCCAAGAGCGACTACGAGACCGCGAAGGCAGCGCTCAAGACGGCCCAGCAGGCCGCCAACCCGAAGCATGACGACAATGCCGGCCAGACCAGTCTGAACGCCGCCCAGCAGGCCACGGTCGAAGCGGCCGCCAAGGCCGACAAGGTCATGGCATCCACCGGCGCGGACACGAACGGCATCATCCTCGCCGTCGTCGCGTTCGCCGGCATGGGCGCCGCCACGCTCGACCTGAAACGCCGCCGCATGGACGTGACCGCACGCCACGGCATGCGCTGACCCAATTCCCCCTCCAAACAAACAGGCGGCCGGAACAGGACGACGGAAACCCACATGACGGTTTCCCGACCCTGTTCCGGCCGTTTCTCTCTCAGGACCCAGATCCACCACGGTTCGGTAAAATAAGCCAAAGAAGGAGAAACCATGCCCAACACGCAACTGCGTCAACATATCGACGACATGCCCGGCATCCTCGCCAAACTTGAACGGATTCCGGAAATCACCACCCGACTGGACCTCATCGACACCCTGCGCGCCCACGCCCTCTCACTGGAACCGTTGGATGGCGTCGAAACCATGGCATTATCCGATTACGACCGCGACTGGCTCGTGAGATACACCTACAATTCAAACGCCATCGAAGGATCGACCCTGACTCTTCAGGACACATCCCTCGTATTGGAAGGCGAATTCGTGCCCTCGGATTCCCCGGCACGTTTCGTGTTCGCGGCGCGCGGCGTCGCCGACGGCATGGCCTACGTCCGCGAATACGCCTCCGAAAGACGTGAACTCGACCCGGAACTGATCCAAAGGATCCACGAGGTGACCGCATTGGACCTGCAGCCGTTCGCACGCGGCACGTTCCGTCCTTACGGATATCTGGCGAGAATCACCGCGACCCGCGTCAAGACCGCCGACCCGTTGGAGATCCATGACGACCTGCAAGCCCTGATCGACGGGCTGAACGGAAGCGACGCGCACCCGTTGCTCAAGGCCGCGGCGTTCCATACGATGTTCGAAAACATCCATCCATTCATGGACGGCAACGGCAGGACCGGCCGGCAACTGCTCAACCTCATGCTGTTGGAGAACGGATACCGTCCCGTGGCGATCAAGCATGACGCCGGACGTGTTTACGCCCGGGGTCTCGAATCCTGGCAGGTCGACGGTGATCCCGAACCGTTCTGCTCCATCCTGTTCGACTGCGTGGAACAGGAGGAACGCACGTTCATCGACCTTGTCGAACGGCTCCGTCATGATCCGAAAACCACGGACGGCTCCATCGCCATGGATGCTCCGGGCCAGGATGTCCAGCCGCCGGATCCGGCCGATGTTCCGGACGATACGCGGCCGGACGATCCCGGCATCGGCCTGGTCTGACCCTCTTCGCAGGTCTTGACGGCTTCCGGCATGATCAAGCCAACGAGACCGCATCCCGAACATAACCGAACATCCGATACCATCCTACAGACGGCCGGAACAGGACGACGGAAACCCATACAAGGGTTTCCCGACCCTGTTCCGGCCGTCCGTTTCCCCTGGAACGTCCACATGAACGAAGGACATCCACGTTGCTACCATGGGAAACGGGAAGCAATGAATCCATCCACCATAATCGCGGGGTCCGATGCTATTTGAAATGAACCGTGTACTGATGTGCCGGAACCATCCGGTACTGGAATTCGCGTACTCATCGAACGCGGGTCTCATCCTCGAAGTGGGTGACGTGTTCGATCCGAGCCGCGTACCGGTCGGCATGTACGTGGATGGACAGCCCCGACCCGACAGTGATTCGGTGACCGCATGGTGGCGGTCCCGGGGAATCCCCGCCACAAGGGACGGCCTGCGCACGCTGCTCATGGCCACGGGCATCCCCTCCGGAAAAGAACTGCTCGACCGCTCCATGGGATTGAGCCTGTCCGACCAGTACTGGATCCGTCCCGCCGGCATGGACACTCTACGTTGGGAGGACCTCAACTTCTTCCACAACGATTTCGACGAACGGCTCGGCAAGGCGTTGTTCACCGGCGACTCATCCCGTATCGGCGACGTGAACACGCCGGACGTGACCAGCGCCGGAGACCTGCCCAAACGGTGGATCATCCGTGACGACGGCGTCAGGACCCTCATCAAGGCGGGACGGTCCGGCCAGGAGCCCGACAACGAGCGGATAGCGTGGAAAACGGCCCGCCTGCTTGGCATCGACCATGTCGAATACCGTGTGGGCAAGATCAACGGGGCCAGGGTGTCGGCATGCGACGAAATGCTTTCGGATACGGAGGAGCTCATTCCCGCCGGACAGATCATGCGGATCTTCCGGAAGGGAGGATACCGGGAACGGCGCGACATCTGGGTGGAGGCCTGCCAACGGCTCGGCGTCGACCGTGACACGATCATGCACGCCACGGATGATTTCCTGTTCCTCGACTTCCTGCTACGCAACACGGACCGGCATTACAACAATTTCGGTCTGATCAGGGACGTGGAATCCTTCGCCATCCGTCCCGCCCCGATCTACGACAGCGGAGCGAGCCTGTGGAACGGCATGGATCCCGACGCCATGGACAACGGGGACTACCGGACGAAACCGTTCTGGACCGACCAATGGGGAGAGGAGGACAACGCGTACTGGCAATTGTCCCTCATCGACGATTGGGACAGGTACGACCTCGGTGTTCTGGACGACGTGCCCGACATCGTCCACGAACAGCTTTCCACCAACCAGCGCCTCTCCCCCATGCTCATCGACCGGATCACGGGCCTGCTGCGTGGCCGGCTCCCGATCATCAGACGTCAAAGGAACACCACCGCCACCCGCCACATGATCGGCATGACTCCCATTCATGGATTGGACAATCCGTCCACGGGTCAAGGACTCCAGCCGCCGGATCCGGCCGATGTTCCGGACGATACGCGGCCGGACGATCCCGGCATCGGCCTGGTCTGACCCTCTTCGCAGGTCTTGACGGCTTCCGGCATGATCAAGCCAACGAGACCGCATCCCGAACATAACCGAACATCCGATACCATCCTACAGACGGCCGGAACAGGACGACGGAAACCCATACAAGGGTTTCCCGAACCTGTTCCGGCCGTTTTTTCCTCCCTTTGCGCTCCTCATATCCCTGCGGTCCTTATGCCTCCCGTCCGACGACGTTCGGGAACGGAAAAGGAAGAGCCGTCCCCACACGCCGCATGCCCTCACAATCACCCCCGTAACGGTATCGGACGTGGTGCATGTGGAAAGAACGGCACAGGGAACGAGAATCCCCGATGCAAGGAGGGAACACGATGGGCGTAATCATCATCATCGCCGTCTTCTGGCTCCTCGGCCTGCTGATGGCATGGAGCATGTGCGTCGTCGCGGCACGCGCCGACCGGCGTATGGAAGAAATCCGCCATACCCACACGGACACGGATATCAGCCGGCCCGCCGACACCGGCCACGTGGACTAGCGGGGAAGCCTCCCCGGCCGACAAGGACCGTCGCATCCCCCGCCTCCACAACAAGAAAGGATATCCAATGGAGAACACGAACCTGAAACGTCTCGCCGCGATGTGCGCGGCGGCCGCGAGCCTGTCCACACTCGGACTGGCCGGCACGGCCATGGCAGTGGAAACACCCACCACCGCCGACACCGCCACCGCCTCCATCACGTTGAACGCCGCCCAAGGCAACACCCTCACGGGCCACACGTTCACGTTCTACCGTCTCGGCTCCTACGGCGACATCACCGCGAACGGCGACAAGGACGTGAAATCCCTGACCGTGAACAAAATCGACGACGCGTCCGACAAGTGGATCGCCGCCGCCAACACCAAGGCCGGCATCACCGACCTTCAGGGCTTCGACGCGGCCGGCGACCTGGCCCACGTCGGCAAGGACGGCGAGCCGACCGGCAGCGTGCAGGGCAAGCTGCGCGAGGCCGCGAAGCAGCTTGCCGCCACGGCCGGTACGGATGGCAAGGCGTTGCCCGTCACGAAGACCGCGACCGGCACGGGCACTACGATGACGGTCGCCGACCTGCCGAACGGTCTGTACCTGATCGTGGATTCGGCGGGCAGTCCGATGATCGTCGGCACGCCCATCCAAGGGTCGAAGACTCTGAACGGCGTCACGTTGGGCGCGTTGACCGTCAAGTCGAAGACCGTCGCGATCGACAAGAAGGTGTCCCACGACCGTAAGGACAAGACCACGCTCATCGACTCGAAGGCCGGCAACGGCGAGTCGAGCGCCTCATGGAATGTGGGCGACACCGTGGACTTCCAATACGAGTTCACGATCGGCAACAAGCAGAACACCGTGAAGATGGTCGTCGCCGACACGATGGACGGCCTGACCCTGTCCGGCGACCCCGTGTTCAAGGTCGGCCAGACCGCCGTCAAACCGACCGTCGTGAAAACCAACGGCTTCACCGCCACGTTCGACCAGAATCTCGTCAAACAGTATGAGAATCGGAAGGTGACCGTCTCCTACAAGGCCACCGTCACGAACGCATCCCGCGCCAAGCAGGCCAGCAATACGGTCGCGTTGGCCAGCACCCAATACGACGGCAAGGCGCAGGCCGTCGCCACCGTGGATGCGAACGATACGGCGACCGTGTCCGCATACGATCTGAACGTGAAGAAAACCAATTGGGACGGCAAGACCTCACTGGCCGGCGCGGGTTTCAAAATCCATGACGAGAACACGAACAAGTGGATGAAGCAGACCGGCGGCAGTTGGACGTATGTGGACCAGCAGAAGGATGCCACCCAGTTCCTTACCGGCGATAACGGCGGTGTCAACATCGCCGGATTGGGTGCGGGCGACTACCGGATGGTCGAATCGAAGGTGCCTGACAACATGACATCCCTCGTGACCGCCGATTTCAAGTTCCATATCACCGACGCGGGCGTCGTCTCCACCAGTGATGATGCCAACAAGCTTGTTTCCGGCCAGCCGACCGCCGACAACGAGTACACGATCACGGTGCGGAACATCGACTCGCTGACCGAACTGCCGCAGACCGGCGGTCTGGCCGGCAACGCCATGATCGGGGTGATCGCGCTCACGATGGCCGGCGGCGTCGCATTCCTGACATTCCAATCCAAGAAGCGCGACCAGCGGCACGCGCTCTGACGGACGGATTCGGGGGATACGAGTGGACGACGCTTCGGACTTTTGGCAGATCGTGTCGGGCGGCCGTGCGGAATCAACCCGCCAACGGCTCGAACGGCATGACCGGCGCATGGGCCGACTCTACCGTCTGCTCGCCCTCCCGCTCATTCTCGGCGGCCTGACCGTCATGCTCACGCCCGGCCTGAACACATGGTGGAACGACCGGACGCTCACTTCCGAAGCGCACGCCGCCGAAACGCTCCCGCAGGATCGGGTTGAGAGACAAGTGGCGGCCGCCCGCGACTATAACGCACGTATGGTCGGCCGCCAATACCAGATCGGCGAAGTGTTGAACCCGGACGGGACGCGCAATGCCGACTTCACGGAAGACGCCACCTATCAACGTCTGCTCGACTCGGATGCGAGCGGCACGATGGGTGCGCTCCTGATACCCGCGATCGGCGTGGACCTGCCCATCCGTCATGGCACCGGTCCGAACGCGCTCGACAATGGGCTGGGCCATGTGCATGGCACTTCGCTGCCGGTCGGCGGCACGGACACGCGTACCGTCATATCGGGGCATACGAACGTGGCCGGCAAGACCCTGTTCACCCGATTGGATGAGCTGAAGCGGGGGCAATCGTTCACGATCAGCGTCTACGGGCGTGACCTGCATTATCGAATCGTGGATATCAAGGTCATTGATCCGTCTGACGTGGACGCGTTGAAAATCGTGTCCGGCCGTGATTTGGCAAGTCTTCTGACCTGCACGGATACGGCCAACAGTCGCCGGCTTCTGGTCACTGGCGAACGCTACACGCCGCGCGCGGACGAACCGGAAGACGTGGACGCGAAGACCGGACTGGCCGGCGCGGCCGGCATAGGGGCCGTCATGCTTGCCGTCGGATTGCCGCCCCTCCATTGGACGTGCGGACGACGGCGGGTCGTCCGCCATACGACCGACCCGTATCGGCCCATCGAATGAAAGAAAGGCTTGTGACAATGCGCAAGGCGACCGGCATGCTGCTCGCCATCATCCTCACCCTGTTCGGTCTGATCACACCCTTGACCGCGCAGGCCGCCACCGCCTACCGGATTGGGCAGGTCGGTGACGCATGGTTCCAATCCGTGACCGACCAGAATGGCAACAATCTGGTCGGCGCGACCGTCGACGCGAACGGCCAATACTTCGACGTGACCGTCGGCGTTCGTATCGACCGGATGGAAGCCCTGCATGAAGGCGACACGGTGGATATCGAGTTCGCCACGTCCGGCCACTATTCGGCATGGGTCTTCGGAGCGTACGGCATCAAGGCAGCCTCCATCGCCAATTCGGACGGCAGGATACTGTTCACCGCACGCAACAGCGGCAACCACCTGTATTTGACCCGTACGGGAGAGCCGGCCTTGGGACGGTTGAAAGCGTCCGTCAGTTTCCATAACCAATCCTGGAGCAGCGATTTGATGTACGATTCGACCACTTGGCAAATCGTGGGCACCGGGTCGAAGGTCACGTTCGCCAACCGGAAGATCGTTATACGCCCGTGCACGTCAGGCACGGGCGGTTTTGGAGGATACGGGTCGGAGGATATGGCTTCGAACGGCAATCGACTGTGGTTGTCGGTTTGGATCCGCAATTGCGCGACCGTCTACCAGATCGCCAACGGCAAGCCCGTCACCACGCCCTCCGGAGACATGGTCGTCTGGCTGCACCTGACCCGCGAACTGGGCGGCGGATTGAGGAACATCCTCATTGAGAGCCGCCAGGGGCTGGCGTTTCCGTACGACGAGAAAACCCCCAGCGACAGGGATAAGCGCATAACCTACGACTATCCGCTGAAAACCATCGGCAAGGATGTGACGACTCTCGACCGGGCCATGGCGGGCTTGAATCCGGGGGAGAGGGCCGTCATGGTGGACGGCGACGACTATTACATGGCGATGAACATGGGGTCGCGCAATGGCGACGACCACACCCTCCGTCCCACGCTGCACAATGATGCGGATGAGGTGAGCCGCGCCTACTATGCGAACGCGCAAGGCGTATGGGATGTCGCGCAACCGCAGCTTTTCGCCGACTTCACCGACCTGACCGTGCCGAACCGGTATCGGGTCGAATGGGCGGTCAGTGCGGACGGCATGCGCACGGGCGCGTTCACCTACCGTTACAATCCGCCCGACCCGTCCATCGGCTCAAGCCAGTCGGGTATCCGCTACGAGCCGAACGGCGGACTGGGAGACGCCTATCTGACGGTCGGCGATCCTAATGCGACAGTCGCCGCCGCGTCGGCCGGCACGTTCACCGGCACCGGTCTCGTTTTCGCCGGATGGAACACCGAACGGGACGGATCCGGCCAGTCTGTCATGCCCGACAGTATGATCGCCTATCCGAAGGAGGGTAGTGTCCTAACCTTGTACGCGCAGTGGAACCGCATTCCCGAAACCGTCCTGCCCGATACGGGCGGCCATGACGGTACGTCGACACGAATTCTCGCGGGGGGGGGCTTACCGCATTCGGCGGCCTCATTCTCGCATTGCTTGCAGAACGCAGGAAACATCATATGGTCTGACCCATGCGATCACGCCCGCCATGGAAAGGAGGGTGTGACATGCGCCGTCTGAACGCCCTTATCCCTATCCTGCTGCTCATCGGCCTGCTGTGTGGGCTGTGTCCGAGCATGCTGGCCGTACGCACCGCCCACGCCGACCAATCCGACACGAGCACAACGCAGGCCGACATGGTGAAGGACGACGTGCCGCAACCCGCCGCGAAGAACGCCGATGTGGACGAGCCGATGCCGTTGACGGACGCGGACGTGGCCGTACGGACTCCGGCCGTACCGGATGATGCGATCGCCAGCGGTACGGCCGGCTCCTGCCTGTTCTACATCACATCCGACTTGCAGATGGTCGTCACGCCGGCGGACGGCGCGCACGGCGTCCTGCCGAACCTGTACGTGAGCGAGGATTGGCCATGGTACCGGTACGCCGCCTACATTAAGACCATCCGCTTCGACAAGGGTGTTAGGACGGGCGACTCGTTGAACTGGGCGTTCTCCAACGGCAGTGCGGACGCGGCCGCGTACAATCAGCTGGAAAGCGTGGACTTCACGAATCTTGACGCCGCCGATCTGACCCAAATGTATGGAATCCTCGCCTATGACAGGACGCTCACCGAAGTGAACATGAACATGCTGAACGCAGTCCAAGTCAGGAGCATGGCCGAAGCGTTCCGCTCCACCGGCATTACCGGACTGGATCTTACGGCAATCGGCGACGGAAGACTGGTCGACGTGGGTGCTCTGTGCTTATCCTGCCACAATCTGCAAGCAGTCACGACCGGGTGGACGATGCGCAAGGTCACCGCCGCATGGAACATGTTCAACGATTGCTTCAACCTGACCCAAATCGACGCCCAGAACTGGCGGTTCGGACATGCCGGCAATCTCAGTCTCATGTTCAATGGCTGCTCCAGTCTCAAGACGTTGGATGTGAGCCGGTGGAATGTGGGCAGTGTTTTCAACCTGTACCATACGTTCGGCGACTGCGCCGGTCTGAAGACGTTGGACGTGTCCACATGGGATACCGGAAGTCTGACGGATGCGCGCGGTCTGTTCTACCATTGCACCGGTCTGAAGACGTTGGACGTGTCCGGCTGGAATACCGGCAAGGTCACCAGCTTCGAAAACATATTCGCCTACTGCACCAGTCTTACGGAACTGGACGTGTCCGGCTGGAATACCGGCAAGGCGACCAGCATGAGCGGCATGTTCGACCACGACAGGAAGCTTACCGTCTTGGACGTGAGCCGGTGGGACACGTCCAACGTGCAGGACATGCACGCCATGTTCCGCAGCACCGGCATCGCCACGCTGGACGTAAGCCAATGGAATGTGAGCCATGTGGGCAACGTCGCCGGAATGTTCAATAATTGCGCGAACCTCGTCACGCTCGACACCAGCCGGTGGCGTTTGGACAGCGCGTGGGGGGCTTGGAACATGTTCTACAACTGCGTCAGTCTCACCGGTCTGGACGTGACCCATTGGGGTATGGGCCATGTAGGCAGTATGGCGGACATGTTCCACGGCTGCCACAGTCTCACCGATTTGGATGGACTGGCCGAATGGGATACCGGCAATGCGACCACGCTGACCGGCATGTTCTACGGCTGCAACCGGCTTTCCGCCGTCGACATAACATCATGGAACGTGCGCAAGGTCACCACCACGGAATCCATGCTCCGAGGCACGCCCATCACCAGCCTCGACCTGAGCGCATGGAACACCGACAGCCTCACGAACATGCGGTACATGTTTGGATACTGCACCAGCCTCACCAGCCTCGACCTGACCGGCTGGAACACGAGCAATGTGACCGACATGAGCGGACTGTTCAGCCACGACCAGCGGCTCACAGACCTCAGCATGGACGGTTGGGACACCGGCAACGTGAGGCTCATGGGCCACATGTTCGAATACTGTACGAAACTTACCAGCCTTGACCTGAGTGGCTGGGACACGTCGAACGTGACTGACATGTACGGCCTGTTCGACAACTGCACCAACCTTGCCGGTTTGAAACTGGGCGACCGGTGGAACATGGGCAATGTCACGGACACGACATGGATGTTCAGCGCCGACCGGAAGCTCGCATCGACCATCACGCGAATCGTCCCCGACTGGAACATGGGCAACGTGCGAAAAACGGCCGGCATGTTCTTCAATTGCGTGGACGGCGTACTGAATCTGAGCAAATGGAACACGCCGTTGCTGACGGACACGCACTACATGTTCCAGTTGAACCCGAACCTGACCCGCATCCTCGTCAACGAGAACTGGTCGAACGTCACCTTCACGGACAATTCCGCCTCCATGTTCTCCGGCTGCACCAGGCTCGTAGGCGACGACGGCAAGGGCCTCGCCTACGATCCGACGAAAACGGACGGCGAATACGCGATGCCCGACACCGGCTACATGACGTTGAAAGCCACCGGCGACAAGACCATGCACGCCGTCACCTACCTGGACTGGAACGGCAACACGATCACCACGCGCCGCGTCAAGGACGGCACGTCGGGCGAGGACATCGGCATGTACGACACGACATGGCTGGCCGACCCGAACATGTACTTCAACACGGACCGATGGGACAACGGCACGTTCACGGAAAAAGGCAAAAAGCAGGCGATACGTGACAGTTACGCGCGCGCCGTGGACCGGCCCGTCGAAAGCGGCGATGCGATCCACGTCACCGGCAAAGCGGACTACACGCAGGCCAACGCGGGCGGAGTGTTCGGCTGGCGTGCCCTCTACACGGTGGGTGGAAACAGCAACTGGAGCGGTTACCTCTGTCGGAAGGGCGAACAGTGCGTGGCGGACCGATACTACACGTTCGACGGTACGGCAAGCATCCTCCCGTTCACCCAAATCGAACTGTGGGACGATTACGGGACCGCGTACGTGTCCGCCATGCAGCTCACGCAGGTAGACCCCATCACGCACAACAGTCTCGCCCGTGACGGCTACACGTTCACCGGGTGGAGCAAGGACGTGTCGCATGTGACCGGCGACATGACGGTCCAGGCCCAATACGAGCCGGTCCGCTACACGGTCAACTATGATGCGAACGGCGGCACCGGTTCGATGCCGGCCAGCACGCTCACCTACGACAGTCCGCAGGCGTTGCCGGCGATCGGATTCACGAAAGCGGGCTACAGTTTCACCGGCTGGAACACGCGGAAGGACGGCAGCGGCAGAACGTTCACCGACAAGCAGACCGTGTCCAATCTGCTCACCCACGAGGGCGCTTCCGGCACGCTGTACGCGCAGTGGACGTCCACCCCGCCCGTCGTCACCGTCATATTCCACATCAACAATGGTGGCGCCGATGAGACCGTGAAACGCGTATGGGCGAGCAACAATCTCGAAATGAAGACCATCGGCCTGCCCTCTGGCTGGTCGAACGATGGGTTCGCGTTCCGCGGCTGGAATCTGAAGGCCGATGGTATGGGCGTCGAATACGAGGCCGGCGAAACACTGTATGGCCGACTGACCGCCGAGACGACCGACCTGTACGCCGACTGGGCCGGACTGCAATCCACACTCCCGCAGGCCGGTGGCATCCTCCACGCGGCACCGGTCGCCGGCCTTTCCATCATGATGCTGGGAGTGCCATTGCTGATACTGGCCCGGCGGCACCGGCATGGGCACGCCAATCCCCCTGTCTGATATCGTCCGCGTGTCATGTGGATTGTGCGGAACCGTACGGTCGCATGGCCGGCCGATTCCGGGACATGTCCTAACTAGGGAGGAATCCATATGGCTGCAACCCTTTGCATCCTGGTCCTGATGGTCGTCGCCGCCTCATGCCTGTATGAGGCGTTCGTGTACATGGCCGTCAAACAGAAAAGCACCTTCGTTGGCCGCAAGACCAAGGAAAAGGTTCTCGCCATGAGCCGTAAGACCCGTCAAGGCAAGGCCGTCCTGTTCATCGTGCTCGCTGTCGTCTGCTTCGTGCTGATGGTCGTGGCGGGCATGCTGATGGCCCATGCCGGATACAACGTGTGACGTCGGACCGGCTCACATCCATGATGGGTGGGATGGTTCCGTATCCACGGGATTCCTCCCGCCCATCTTCCGTCTTTTCAAAAGAGGTGGGAATGTCCGTCGACGATGAAGACGAATATGACGGTTCGGAAGCAGATGGCATGGAACCGGACGGCGATGGGGCCGATCCGTTCGTGCCGATGTTGGAGGACGATGGGCACAGGCTCGGCCGTCCTGCGCGGCGTGGCGTCGGCGTGGTGGGTTTCGTTCCCGCGCCGACCAGACTGTCCATTCCCGAACTCGACTGGCTCATGCGCGTGCGTGACGGCGCCGGTCGGTCGGTGCGCGTGCCGGAACACCGGTATTCGCGTTCCGACCGCGGCGCGGTCGAATCGGCTCGCGGACGCCTGTATTCGATGGTGTCGAAGCAGGTCAGCCAGACGAAGAGCCTGTACAAGGCGCGGCAGCGTGACGAGGAAGGCATGCTCCCGTTGGGTTCCGCGAGCCCGTTGGACATGATCACCCGCGATTTCAACGAACGTCCCCTGATCCCATGGCATCAGACCAGCACGGGACGGGCGGGAGTGCTCACCACTTTCGTGGCCGGTTCCGGCGCGCAGCTGATCCCGGGGCCGCCGATCGGCATCGACGCGCTTTCCCGCGAACTGTTCCAATTCGACTGCTGGGGTACGTACGACGCGCACATGACCACCAGTCCCGACCTGTTCTTCAGCGGCCTGCGCGGCCAGGGCAAAAGCTATTGCGCGAAGACGATCGCCGTGCGTGAGATCGGGTTCGGACGCAACATCATCGTCCAATCGGACCGGCAGGGCGAATGGAAGGCCATTGCGCGGGCCATTCCCGGCGGGCAGGTCGTCTCCCCCGGCAAAGGCAACTATCTGAACCCGTTCGCCATGCCCGACATGTCCCACCTCAAATCCGAGGAGGACAAGCGCGCGTTGCGCCAGGAGGTCCTGGCCGGCAGGAAAAGCGCCATGATGGCGTTGGCGGAGGCGGTGAGGGAACCGGACCGTCCGTTCCCGTTGGACAAGGACATGCTGTCCCTGATCGACCAGCTCATCGCCTCGTACGGTATCGGTCCGATGACGTTGCAGGCCGCGGTCAAACGACTGTCCGACTGGGATTGGGTGGATTCCATATACTCGCATATCCACGGCTTCGAGCATTACCGTGATCTGGCGCGTGAGAAGGCCAGCGAGGCGGCCCGCGTGTTCTCCCCCATGGTCGATGACGGCACGATGAGCGGCATGTTCGACAAGGAGTCGACCATCACGTTGGATCCGACCGCGCCGATCATCGTGTTCGACACGTCCGGTCCCGTGTTCCAGGATCCCACGTTGAAACGCGTGTACACCGCGGCGGTCAGCTCGTGGATCGACCGGCTGTTGCAGGCGCGTGACGGACTGCGTCGCATCATCGTGTGCGAGGAGGCGTGGGACCTGCTGTCCAATCCCCAGCTGGTCGACTCGTTGCAGA
>ERZ894180.1077-NODE-1077-length-18154-cov-128.813857_pt1 | contig 18154 bp, 10 predicted proteins | sample MGYA00380278_ERZ894180 | MGnify/ENA primary metagenome ERZ894180 (study PRJEB32331, sample SAMN06328450) | human gut metagenome | biome: human gut microbiome; feature: stool | host: Homo sapiens | collected 2013-02-24 ...
GTTTGGCGCAAGGCTATGGCATCTGGCGTATCGGACACGAGCATCCACGCATGATCCTTCCCATCGCCGGACCCATGTGGGCGGACGTGTTCGACACGTCGAGCCTGCGAAAAGCGTCGTGAGACACAAGCCCTTCCAGGGAAAAACAATCGCGAAGGAGGAATGGTATGGCCCGATATTGGAATGACGGCTCGTATGACCGTGAGGAACTGAACGCGGACAACCGCCGCAAGGTCATGGACGTGTGGAAAAGGTTTGAATCGTCCAAGACGGGCGTATGGCTGAGCCGGCACACGCATCTGTTGGAACGCCTGTCCGACGAGGAAAGCCATCTCGTGGTCCGTGCCGGCGCGATGGTGTGCGTGTTCGCGCTGATCCTCTCCATGATCATGTTCCTGCTCGTCAAAGGCGGCATGCTCGCGTGGACGCTGCTCACCCTGCCGGTGTTCGCCATCGCGTTCATGCTGGTCATGGTTTTGTGGATCTTCTGGGACGCGTACCGTGATTCCGGCGAAAGGGCCGCGGACTGGCTGTCCACACGTCCCGGCGTCGCCACCTGGCGTCAGATCGCCGCGGATTACGGTCCACGCGCCGTCAACCGTGACGTGCTTCCCTCCGTCCTGCCGCGCATGCTTGAGGATTTCCGTTACCGCAAGCCGGGCGCCATTCGTCCGCGCCCATGGCATGCGGCATGGTATGTGGGCGATTCGTGGAACATGGAGGTGTGGCTGGGTTCCGAACGGCACATCTACGTGTTGGGTCCTACCCGTTCCGGCAAGACCGTCAGCGTCGTCATCCCCAGCGTGGTCGAGGCTCCCGGCTTCGTGCTCGCGACCTCCACGCGAGGCGACATCATCAAAACGACCCGCTACCTGCGCGAATGCGGTGTGAAGGATCGTAAGAACGGGGCCGAATACGGTGGCCGTGGCGCGGGCACCACGCACATCTTCGATCCCGAAGGCGTCGCGGAGAACGATCCGGACACGCGGCACAACATGCGTTGGACGCCATTGCAGGGTTGCGACGATCCGGCCGTCGCGATGCGCCGCGCGCAGACCATGGTCGCGATCGGCGGCATGGGAAGCGGCTCCAACAACCAGGAGTGGGGCGTGAGCGCCACCATGTACGTGCAGGCCATGCTGTACGCGGCGGCCATCGCGGACCGCACCATCAACGACTGCTACCGTTGGAGCCTGTCGCCGGAGGCCGCGCAGGAGGCCGCCGACCTGATCCGCAAGTACACGCCGGAACGCGAGATGGACCGTTGGGCCGCGACGTTGAACGCCCTGCCCCACGTCGATCCACGCCAGAAAGGATCGGAATGGTTCGGCGTGAAGAACGCGTTCAGCATCCTCGCCGATCCGAACGTGAGGGCCCGCATGAACCTGAGCCCCTCCGACCCGCGACTGATCGACCCGAAACGCATGGTCCTGCGCGGCGACACCGTGTACGTGCTGTCCAAGCCACGCCGTGACGGCGGAGTGGCCGGCAACGCGGGCATCTTCGTGAGCCTCCTGCTCGACACGTTCCAGGAGGCATGCCAGGACCTCGCGTTCGACAAGGCCTCCGGCTCGCGCGGCAAGATCGAGCCCCCTGCACGGTTCGTGCTCGACGAACTGTCGAACATCGAGAAATGGCCCGGCCTGCGCAACGCCATCACCCAGGGCGGCGGCAACGGCTACCAGCTGATCATCGTGGAACAGTCCCGCCAGCAGATGGCCGACGAGAAGGACGGGTACGGCAAGGCCGTGGAGCAGACCGTGTGGGAGAACTGCCATCGGATCATGCTCAAGGGCGTGTCCGACGACGAGACGTTGAAATGGTGGATCAGCCAGATCGGCACGCACCACCGCACACGCCGCGAATCAAGCTGGAATCCGGGCCAGGGGCCGTTGGGTGGATTGACCACTCGCCACGAACGTGAGGAATCCGTCACCCAGCAGGAACTGAGCCTCCTGCCCGTCGGATCCGCGCTCGTGGAACCATTGGGCCAGGCGCCCGCCCTGGTGCACATGATCATGTTCCACGACCGCGACTGGTGGCGCGAGGGGTTGGAGGACCTGCGTCCCTCCGCGGGCCAGGCATGGCATGAGACGGAAGGAGCGACCGCATGAGCGACGACGCCGTGGACAAGTTCTTCGACGAGATGGTCTCCCCCGCGTCCACGCCGACGGAATCCACCCCGCCGGACGAGGCCGACAAGCCCGGGGAACCGGATACGGTCATGGACGACTCCACGGGACGGGACGAGCCGGAGCATGGGCCGTCCACCCCGGGTGGCGTGACGGACGGTTTGGAACGGCCGTCGTTCTGGACCGACGACATGGAACGCGACTTCCAGGAGGAAGTCAAGGCCATGTTCGACGACATGGTGAACAGGCAGCGTGGCGAACTGTCCGTCAGGGAGCAATGCGAGCACGCGTACGAACAGTTGACCGCCGCCGTGAACGGCAAATACAAGGAGCTGACCGGCAAGGACCTGCCGTCCTCCATGGCGCGCAACCTGGACCAGCTGCTCACGCAGATCACCATGGCCCCGCTCAACGAGCCGGAGCATGGTCCCGGCCTGTGGGCCAAACTCCCGCAGAACTCCCTCGCCACCATGGTCGAGGCCCGCCCGTTGGACCTGACCGGCTCTCCCACGCGCATGGACATCGATCTGATGATGCTGCACACCATACGCATGGGCCGGTTCCTCACCACGCATTACACGGATTGGGCGCGCACCCTGCCATCCTGTTGGATCCGCCACGACGACGTGGTCCAGGAGGTCTACTCGCTCAAATGCTACATGGACATGATCGTCGCGAGCCCGAACGGCGGCCTGTACGCGCCGACATTGCAATCATTGATCCACTCGTCGTTGGAACGCGTCAAGGGATACCTGTCCTCGGCCGACACGTCCAGCGCGGACCACAAGCACCACCTGTCCACGGCGGACGACCGCAAACGCGAACAGGCGCGATACGACGAGTACAGGCATTGGTTCGAACGCGACGGCGGTTGGGCCGGAGAGCCCGGCTTCGGACCGTCCTGGCGGTTCACGAACGCGTCCGAGGGATTGGACGCGGTATGCGATCTGATGACACCCACCCGCGTCGATGACGAGGATGATCGGGACGACAAGGCATTGTCCGACCAGGTCGACAAGTGGCGCGCCGGATTGGAAGGCCTGCGCGGCAACTATGCCATGGACCACAAGCCGGAGCATCTGGCCGCCGCGAGGAATGACGAGGAACGGATCCGTCGCGCCCTCCTGGACTACACGACCCGTGAACGGTCGAGCCGTGACCGGCTCGACCGTGCTGTCACGGCCGCCGTCAGACTCACGCGCGACCAGGAACGCTCCATGCCCATGACGGACGAAGACCGCCGCGCCCTCGCCGATCTGATCGACCAGGGACGGAGCATCCTCCGCGAATACGGAAGCAGCCAGTTCGACGACGCCTACCAGCCATGCTCCATCGACATGCAGGACGATCTGACCGAACGGTTGAACCGGCTTGTGGACGGTGATCCAGCCAACGTGTTCGACCATTGCGACCGTATGCTCGACCAGCTCGACGACGTGTTCGAACGTGGAAAGGACGGACGATGAGCAGCGAACAGCCCAGCCTGTTCGACCAGTTGACGCCGTCGGACTCGCTGCGTGACGACCTCGCATGGATCGACTCCCTGCAGGAAGACACGCAGGAGGACGACAAGCCCGCCAGGCAGGAACGCAAGCCACGCAAACGCCGCGGCCGGAAGAACATTCCAACCGAGCACGAGCCTGAACAGCCCACTCCCCCGCCACCGCCGGCCAAGCCCGAGCATGAGCCTGAACAGCCCATGCTCATCGTGCCCGACATGACCCAAACGGATGAGCCCATCCCACCGGCCGGATTGGAGGCTCCGACCACCGTGATCGAACCGCCCGACCCGGAAACGCCGGATGGGAGTCCGGCCGAAACCACCGTGATCGGACCGGAACCCGAATCCGAAACGACCATCCTTCCGGAAGAGGCGTTGGAGGACGTGGCCGACCCCGACTCGCCCTCCGGCGACTCGAAGGCCATGACCTGGGTCAAACGCGGTCTGATCATCGCGGGCGCCGCCATCGTGCTGCTCATCATCCTCGCCCTGGCGGGCTCCCACTCGACGGCCGTCAAGGAGAAAACCGCCTATGAGCGCGTGCAAGCGTCCATGAGCCAACTGGCCGCATGCAACGGCAAAGCGAAAAACACGGTCGGCAATGCAGACAAGGCCGGCGTGGACGATAAGGACGTGGACACGCTGCGTGACCTCGTCGCATCGAACGGCAAACTCATCCGGTCCAAACGCGCCGGCCTGTCCATCAGCGAGTCCGAACGGCTCTCCACCAAGGCCGACAAGGCCACGAAACGAACCCGCACACTGGCCGGCAAGGTCGACCGGCTCGTCAAAGCCAAGCCGTTGACGGACGCGAGGAGGAAATGCCGGGACGCGTTGGACAAGGCCGTGAAAGCGTCGACGGACGCGAAACCATCGGATGATGCGACCCGCGCCGCGAAGGCCACGTTGGACAAGCTGATCGGCCAGGCCCGCAAGCTCGATGCGAAAACCACCGTCGACACGTGGAACGACATGGCATCCAAGCTCGACAAGGCGCGCGGGAACCTCTCCCAGGCGTTGGACGCGAAAGCCAAAGCCGACGAGGAAGCCAAACGGCAGGCCGAAGCGCAGGCGCAAGCCCAACAGCAAGCCCCGCAACAGCAACAGCAGACGATGCCCGCGCCGACACCGCAATACCGCCGCTCCTCCGGCTCTTCCGGCTCAGGCTCCACCAGCGTGCCGCAAGGCAACGGCGGAGGAACCACGAACAACAACAATGGCGGAACATCCAACGGCAACTCCGGCGGATGGTACGTGCCACCGGAAACCAACGACAACAGTCTGCCGAGCAACGACTCAAGCCTCTGACAAACGGGAAAGGAGCACAACAATGGGAAAGAACAAACACCGTCAGGCGTCCACGCCCGAATCGAAGAAGCAGGCGGCCGTCTGGTGCGCGATCGCCATCATCGCCATCACCGTCATGGTCCTGGCCGCCAACCCATGGAAACAGCAGACGTCCGCGACGTCCACGCCGCAATCCAGCCAATCCACACAGACACGATCCCACAAACAGAACAAGAAAAAGAAGACGACGAAACCGTCCGGCACCCTGCAACAGCAGGCACAATCCATGTTCACCGGCGACGCGGAACAGATCGCCGACGACGTGCGCGACCTGTTGAACGCGCCGGAGAACTCGAACGTCGACACGCTCGGCAACCTGCTGTACCGGCACAACCGGCAGGACCTCGCCGAAGCGACGGACCTGTACGACGCGATCGGACAGCAGAAGGACATCGACACGATCCGCAGCCTCGCACGCGAATGGTATCCGCAAGCCATGCAGGCCGGCATCGAGGCGAGACGAGACGACCTCTCGTCCGGATTGGACAACACCGCGCGCGAGGTCGCCACCATCAAACAGGACGACCTATCCGGCACGCAAGGCTGCGGCGATCTCAAAGCCGCGTACGAGACCGCGAAACGACTCGTGGACTCCAAGTCGGATGATTACGACGCTTTGACCAAAGCCCAGCAGAATCTGACCACGGCGATGAGCGGCTGCGCGACCAACCTCGATCCGACGAACCGGGAGAAAGTGTTCGGCCAGCCGCAGGGAACCCTCAAGGAAGACAAGGAGTAGGAGAACATGGTTACCACGAACAACCGCTCTTGGAAAGCGCTACTGCCACGGAACGGCGGCATCGGAGTGTGCCCGCAGATCGGCAGGGTGAAGATCCCGCCCGTCTGCCCACGTTCCACGCTCAACCTCACCGGAGGCAGACGCATCAAAACCGTCCGCGCCTGCTGGTTCGAGGGCGATGAGGCGCGTTTCGTCTCCCTCATGCCGTCGACCGGCCGGATCCGCAAGGAACTGGAATCGTTGAAGGGCGGCGAGACGGTCGAATTCATCGGACGTCCCTGCGAATGGCATGACATGTCTGGGCAGAACTACTACATCGTCATCGTCACCGACATGGACGTCATCGGACCGGAAAGCTTCGGAAACATGTCCAAAGATTAAATATGGTTGGGTTCGTCTCCGCGCGCAGTGTAAGACGAACCCAATCTTGGAATGTCATTTATTTTGGGCTTTTCGCGCTTCCAAAAACTCCGACCGTAATTGCGCAATTGAACGATAGTACTTGCGGTAGTGGCTTGAAACCAATTCTCCATGTTCTCTGGTGTCGGGAACCGGAATCCGAATTTCTCGATATCTGTTGCCAAGATCTTCGCGGTTGGTCTGCATGAACACGACTCTGCTCCATTGCTTGCGGACCGCATCAAGGTCCAATGCCCATCCGAGATAGAAATTATCGAACAGTGTTTCGCTCATCACATTCATAATAAGCGTTTCCTTAGTGAACACTGCCCGTTCTTGGCCAGGTAGGAGCATGGAGGGCTCTCCTATGTTCTTCGATGCGCGTGAGGGAGTGACGATGCTCCATGGAGAGAGTCCACTGGCTTCTCCGTGCCAGAACCGTTTTGCTAGTGATAGAGAAACCATGTTCGTGGGATTGAAGTTGACCATGCCCGCGCGCAGATCTGATACCTTCACATAAGGTACATCGCCGTTTCTCAAGTCAGCGGAAGGACTGCCGTGACCGTTCCTGATAGAAATGATTCCCGTATCTTCAAGATCACCGAGAGTTCTTGTCAAAAAGCCTTTTAGATGGGTTTGAACATACCGCTCGAACTCTTTGATGCTGGCCCAGTCGTAGTATTGGGGCACACCAATATAGGAATCGATGAGAGACTTCGGAGTGGGGATGAAACGCGCTGTGGGAGAATCTAATCCCTCAAGAAGCGTTGTCACGTCCGAGAGCACCGTATCGTCGATTTCTTTTGTCCGCGTGCCTTCCTTGGTGACATGGTAAAGAGGCTTACCATCCTTGTTGATTCCGATGGTAGGGGCATAGGTGATCCATGTCTCACTGGTACGGGCCCAGGATGGTTGCTTCAGTGGCGCGCCTTCTTTCGCTGGCTTCTTGCGCATGACATAAAAATTCGTTTTGGCTCGGCAGAAACCCTGAAATGCTTCCATGGGAATGTTCATCACCGCCAACACGTCAAAGTGTTGATCGACCCATTTGCGGAACCATCGGTACGTTTTGGAGAAGAAATACGTTTCTGGCAGGACTATGCCCAAGCGTCCTCCGGATGTGAGCAATCTGTAGGCACGTTCCATAAATACGAGGCCAAGCTCGGTGTCAGAGTAGTTGTCGCTAGGGTATCCGCCGCTGGTATGTTGACAGATACTGTATTTCGCCTGTTTTGCGTCAGTCGCGCGAATCTTCAGTTTCTCGCCAAACGGTGGATTCGTGAGAACGACATCGTATGAACCATCGGCTTCGCTCCCCAAGACGGGAGACAGCATGGGAAAATCCTGCCACTTCTGTTCCCGAAGCGAATCGCCAAGAACAATATTGGTAGATCCGTCCTTCGCACCAATCATTAGCGCGCGAGCTAGTTTGACATTGATGGAATCCAAGTCAACACCGTAAAGATTACGATGAGCCCATGTTCTGATTTCGTCGCGCTGTTCGTCGGATGCGCGTTTCAGCAGAGTGTTATAAGTCTCAAACAGGAATCCGCCGGTACCACAAGCTGGGTCTATGACTTTATCGTGGTAGTCGATCTCCATCAATTTGACGGCAGATTCAATGATGCGCTGGGGTGTGAAATATTGCCCTTCGCCTTGTTTGACATTCGCCGAACGGAACACTTGGAACGCCGAGGACAGGGTCTCCGGAGCTGCGGACTTCAAATTGATGCCTTGAAGCCAGTAAACGACGGCATGAATCGTCTCATCATCGAATTTGATGGTTTTCGTTGATGTGTCTTCGAAGAGGAAAGGGTATTTCGCCATGTACCTTTCAAAGCTCATATTGATTCTTTTCGCGGTTTCCGCCGGTGTCGAGCAAACTTGGAAATCAAGAGGCTCTTGGGGATCTTGGGCCATTTTGCCGTTGGTGTCAGAATCCATTTTCAACAGCAGCATGTTGCACATGTTGTCCAACCGGTCGTCGGCGCGAGTGGATTTCGAGTCATTGGCGACGATATGGTTTAAAAGGTCGGAGAACAAACGATTGAGACCCGCTCCGCTAATGTCGTCATGTTCCCTTAAATCCACGTAGGTGAGCGCCTTGTCTCCGGGGATCAGGACGTTATCCCCCGGTGCCGGCAACGTTGCTTGTCTTACCGACTTGTAATGCATGTCGGCTTGCTTGTACACAAGGGATATGCTGTTTCCATCGGACCAGATGCCGAGCACTGCATTGGGTTCAAGGCCTAGATACGTCGATAGCTCCGATATGCCTTCCTTGTGGTTCGGCGCTTTCGTTTCAACCAGTGCGAGAACATGATCCCACTCGCCGCGATGCTGGGGAGAATCAAAAATTGCCATATCGACGGGATAACCGTTGAAGCTCCGGCCCGCTTCGCGCAAAGCGTTTTCCGATGGGCTTTTGGGCACACGCCACTCACGATCATCACTGTCTGGTGAGGGGCAGATAATCTGATCACGACTCCACCCCTTTCGAAGGAGTTCCCGCAACAGGGGCAACCTCACTTCATGATGTTCTTTGAATCTTCCGCTTTCGTATGCCATGCGTTCAGTCCTTAATTCTCGCCGACCACTATCTCAAGAAAGATGGTAATCGCTTCATTTATTCAGATTAAGCGGTCCAAATGCGTTCAACGCCTCGTTTCTCAATTGGACAACGAGCTACATGATGGTGTTGGTCGTGTCTGCCATATTCGCTTCCGCTTTCATGATGGTTACAGTGTACCTGCATTTATATCGTCTTCATCCGCACGTTCACCGAAATTATAATAGAGGATGTGCCATGTCAACCGGTTTAGCCGGTTTTACAGCTCCTGACTTCGACAAGACCGTCGCGCAAGAACATCTTCGGGAGAAATTTCCTAGAAAACTACCAGACTGATGACGACCATGGTAATTATGAAGTGCAAAGCGTCTAGACAATAGGAAAGGTGACACATTGTTCATCGGCCACAAATTAAAGAAACTACGCAGAGAGAATCTTGACCTTCGAGAACAGTGCAAAAGTCAGAAAAGCAGACTGGCTAATTTGGAAGCTGAAGTCAGCGCGTACGAGCAGAAGATCGAATGCTCGACCACACACGTTGCCCCACTTGTCGGAATGATAGAAAAGTTATGCGCCGATTCTCGGTATGCCGAATGGGATAATCATCCCGCGGCGATGATTCTGGTTCAGCAGACAAGGGCCTACTTCGACACAATCATGTTCCACAAATTGGAGATTCCCGAGTCTACCGGCCTAGAGGAGAAGCCGGACCGTGAAGTTCAAAACGTGTCACTTGTCAATCCAGTGCCCGATCAAAAAACCGTCGAGTCTCGGAGAAAAGCCGAGGCATGGCAAAAGGTGTATGGGAGGAGCTATACAGATATAGGCAAATTACCTTTCCCTCCCATGCAGGCAGACGATTTCGATTCTGGAAAATTCGTAGAATTCAGTAGCGATGAATACAAATCGATGATTATTGGTGTAAAAGCCTCCGAATCGGAACGTATTGTCATAGACCCGGGAATTGACGCAATATGCACCGAGCCCTGGGGCTATGAAAGGCTGACGGAGGATAAACGTGGATTAGGTCGAGTAATGCACGACTATTGGGGAAAATGGGACAACATGGAATATGAGTTCTATTGGCCTTTCTGCCTGACTACCGTAGGAAGAGCTGGCAACCACAGTATTGCCGTGGCATGCCTGTACCACGAATCAATACTCGCATGCGGTGAGACGAACATGTATGCAGATACATACATGGATTATAGAAAATCTGAAATATTCCATCGTGTGACTTCTGATGGAGTCTACTGGTTCAAAGACGAGAAGCCCTACTGTATGGCCAGTAACAGACAGAAAGCCGCCATATGGATGATTCTGCATACCATTATGGGCGCAGAATATCCCATCAAATATAAAGGGATCCAGCTTAATGAGAATGAGTAGCATCAGATATGCCATTACTCGTTGACCGGCCAGCATTGTGGGATGTTGGTTGTGGAATGGGTTATGGAACACTTTTTGCTGGTCTAATCAGAGATTTTGCATACCGGAAGAATCTGTTTCATAAACGGACGTTTATGAAACAGGTTGATTCAGGTACCGGTACTAAAGACAGATTGCCATTGCTTGGCATGAACCCATGCAGGATCAGCGTATGACAGTGACCTTCTCTTTTATAACAAGTGGTTTGCCCGCCGGGCCGGCGACATATGGAGGAATCCATATCACACGGTGTTCTGACCAGTTCTGGCCAACGGCCTGGTTCCTGAAATGGCCTGAAACGATCCATCTATGCGAATATGCTCGGCTCTCGGTATCTTTCGTTCCTTCATCCTCATGATTGGGTTGGATTCGTCTCAACCTCAATACGCTTATCTTCTTGAGTTCTTCCAGAGGGATTCTTTTATGCTGTTTCCTTTTTGCCGGTTTTGCCGGCTGCCCGTCCGTCGCGTCAGTCCGGTCCACGATCAACGGCTGCCTCGATAAGGCGAGTATCGCCACAAGAAAGGACCTCAGAAAGCTGTCAGGGTTCGCCCCTTCCACCTTTGGCATATATTTTTCAGGAATGGGAATAAGCAGATTCATCTCTTCGCTCCAGGCCGATATAACAGGGATGATGTTCATCTCCATGTCGGCCAGGGACTTTTCCTCTCGTATGGCTTTCTCCACGATCCGATGTTCATTGTGGTCGTGGTTGTGATCCACTACGGCAAGATAGTTTCTCAAATTCAGAAGGTTCTCTTCGCTTCTTTGCCGAACCAGATCCGTTCTGATAAGTGGCGTAATTTTTGATCCCTTGTACAGAAAACCAACGACATCAGTGTTCCCTTTTTTCGCCGGTCCCCATGGCTGGGTTTGTGCTCCCCAAAGCGATTTGCCGTCGTCGTTTTGGCCAGTACGCATGAACTTCCACTGCACTTGCGGCCCTACGTATGTGGAATTCTGGGACACTTGGCCCACCGGTTTCGAGAACATGAATAGCATGTCCGGCTCGAGCCATTGTTCCCATTCCGGGAGCGTTCCGGTGGAGCAAACCACATCCCACGCCAATTTGACGATTTCCTCATCCACATAAACCAGCTTCGTTTCCAGGCTTGGAGTATTCGACTCTGCCACTGGTCGGACGAACATGTCTTCCTTGGCAAGCTCTTCCGTACTCCGATTGAGGTACATCACGTCTTTCTGCACAAACTCCTGGTGATGCCCATACGCCATCAGTGAGTTCCTGATTGCGGGCATTCTCATTGGAGTGATTCCCTTTCCTTCTGAAGTGGACATCCCCTGCTCCTTTTGGCTTTATTGTTCTGGCTTCGACCGATCCACATACATTTATGCCGATATCGGAAAGGCGGACCGGAGAAGGATTGTCATTCACTCCGATCCGCCTTTAATAAAGCTGGCGTATCAATCGCTCACGTTTTGACTCCTATACCAGAATCTGCTGGCCGCCTGGTCTGGTCACGGTCGACGCCGATACGTCTTGTTTTTATTTAAGCTGGTGGATTCACTCCTCGGCCCTGTCTTCTTTTCGGTTTTTGGACGATGTCACTCGCCCGGCTGGGTTTGCTCGGCCTGTGCCTGCTGGTTGGCGAGCATCTGCTGCTGGATCAGCACGCTGTTGGTCTGCGCGGTGTACTGCTTCTCGGCCATGTGCATGCTTTCCTCATGACGCAGCTGGTCGGCGTCCGTGAACACGCGGGTCTGAATCTCCTGGGCGAGACTCATGAGCTTGTCCTTTTCGAGGATGCTCACGGTGATGGCGTTCGCCCCGCCGGATGGATCATGGAAGGTCAGGGTGGCGCTCATCACGTTCGCGAAGTTCGCGACGGCGACGAGCAGACATACGATGGCGACCAGTGCGTTGGAGTCAAACATGCCGAAGCCGACGAACAGGAAGATCAAACCCCAGACGAGGCTGCCGAGGTTGAATCTCGTGTTCGTGTCGACGCTGGCGATATTGCGCAACGGGATGGTCTTGGTGGACGCGCCGAGCGGAATCAGCCCGAACAGTGTGTTCGGCGCCTTGTACTGCACGCGCGTGCTGGACGCGGCGATGGAGGTTTTGAGCCAGAAGATGATCACGCTCGGACTGAAACGGTCTCCGACGATGTTCTTCTCGCCGGGCGCGTAAGTGAATTCGGTCATGGTCTGTGCGGTTTCGGCCATGTTCTTCTCCTTTTTGCTTTCTATTGTGTTTTTCTTGCCCTCTCTCTTTCTCCCATATGGGCGTCGGAGAGAGGGAACGGTCTGGTTGGTTCCGCTGTGCGGTCCTATTGGCGGATGATGGCGGCGGATCTGAGTTTCTCGAAGTCCCGCCGGCTCATGTGTCGTTTCGCCCGGGTCCAGAATTCTCTGAGTTCCCTGCCATCGGATGCCTTACGTTGGTTTCCGCTTGTTTCGTTTGTTCTCATGATTCGAGTCCTGGATTGTCCGGTCCGTTCGCCGCCGCGTCCTGGTCGATGGCCGGGTCCGGCAGCGGAACATTCGATTGGATGCTTGGGAATTCCAGAAGTTCCCGCTTCGGAACGGGAGTCTCTTCCGAATCGACGCCGAGCCGGTAGATTCGTTCGAATCTCTTGCCCAGATAGGTGCCGTCCGTCGTTTCCTCCAAAACGGTGCAGTGCATTAGGTCCGGGAGGAACACCTCGCTTTCGTTGGGCACGTCTCCCCTGCTGCCGACCATCGGCACTCCGTGGGAGGCGCCTTCGATGACGAGGAGGATTCCCCCGCCCCCGAGCCAATGCGGGGTGGTGACTGTCGTGGACAAGCCCGGCCCCATGGTCACCTGGTCCCCCACGTTGAAATCCATCAGGGCGAGATAGTCGTTCGTTTCCGGGGTGTCATGGCCCTTGTAGCTTCCCGTGGCGAGCGTGCGCAATAGTCTCAACCGTTGGTCGAGCTGTCGGACCTGATGCTGCCGGTATGCCTCCTCGGCGGCTTTCCTGCCCCATGGGGTGGGTGGCAGCATGCCTTTGGGATTGTCTTGCGGAACGAGACGCATGTATGACATCCCATCGGTCACTCCGGCTTGTTTCCTGACGTTTTCCCTGTACTCCGGATCGGTGTCTAGGGATTGTTCGACCAGGTCGAGGATCAGTTCCAGGGAGTTGGTGGAGGTTGCCTTGTCGGCGATGATGTTGACGTCCTCGAACAGCCGTTCCGCGAGATGGTTCAGATCGTATCTGTCGCGCGACATCGACGTTCGTTCGTCTTCGATTTCCGTATGCAGCCGGTTATGCCTGCGCATCTTCATGAAGGACCATGGATGTTCCGGCGTCTCCGACCGCATTTCCTCTTCCAGGTCCTTGATCGTCCGGTCTTGTTCGGCCAGACGGTCGGATAAGTCTTTGATGGTTTCTATCCGTGATCGGATTTCCTCGGCTTCGGCCATTTTGGATGGAAATACCTTTCTGTTCGTTCCATCCGGTTCACGTGCGGGCATGCCGATATCGGAAAAGGACCGGAAAAGATTGGCTCCCTTTTCCGGTCCTTCTTCCCTGGATGCCGCCCGGGCGGACGTCACATGCACAGTCCCGACATGCCTGTGCCACCGTTGCACGGATCGACGCATGGATCGGGCATCGGAACATCGGTCGTCTCCACTGTCGCGGGGAAAGAGTCCGACCCGGATGGGCCGGATTCCACGGCCGCGCGCACGACCTGGGGTTCCTGCGACTCGTCGAAGTGGAACGAGGCTTCGGCGAGATCGGCCTGTCCGTCCTCTTCGGCCGGCGTCGGGCCCTTTCCGTGTTTGATTTCCAGGTTCATTTTTGCGATCTGGTCGGTGAGGTCGTCGTACTCCTTCTGGCCTTCCCATGGCTGGTTCAACGCGTTCCACGCGCTTTCCAGGCTGGCTTTCGCATTGCCGAGTTTGACGCCGAGGCTTTGCGCGGTGTTGGTGTTGTTGGAGATGATTCGGTCGAGCTGTCTGATGACGCTGTCGGCGCTGTTGTTGATGTCCGGCGCGCTGGTGCCGGCCCAATGCTCATGCTCGCCTTTCAATCCCACGAACGGGCGGAACACGTTGAGGCCGATGACGGCCATGTTCCGTGAAGCGACCATGACGGTCAGACCGCAGTATTCACCCACTTCCCGCGTTTCGCCGCGGTCGAGCCCGCGCACGATGCCGACGAGGTCGTGGATCGCCTGTCTGCGGTCCGCGATCGGGCCGTTGCCAAGATCGAGGCCGCATATTCCCCGGGTGAGATGCCGGCCGCGGATCTCGACGGCTTCGCGGAATTTCGGCTCGTCGTCCAACGCCTCGCCGTGGAGTCTTTCGAGATTGTCCACGGTCGGCTGCAGTTGCATGTCGATCTTGAACCGGATCGATCTCTGCTGGTCGGCGTGGGCGCGTTTGAGCAGTTTCATCTGGGTGAGCTGGTTCTCGAGTTCCATACGTTTGGCGATGTTCGGGTCTCCTGTGGCGATGGCCTTCATGTCTGCGAGGCTGAGCACCGTGGCGTCCACGTCGGACGCTTCGCGTGACGGTGAGCCGGAGCTCATGATCTGGCTGATGAACCGGGCCTTGCGCTCGACCGTCTGGAACATGTAGCTGTCGAACGTGCCGACGGTGACGTACCGGTAGTCCTGCACGTTGTCGAACATGTTGCCCTGCCGGCGGACACGGCCCTGGCGTTGTTCGAGTTCGGCCGGCTTCCAAGGGCAGTCGAGGTCGTGGATGGCGAAGAGCCTGTCCTGCACGTTCGTACCGGTGCCCAGGGTGCCGGTCGAACCGATGAGCACGCGCACCTCGCCCTTGCGGACCTTTTCGAACAGGGCCTGTTTCCTCTGCGGATCCTTTTCCTGCGCGGCGAACATGATCTCGTTTTCCGGAATTCCCAGGTCGACGAGCCGTCGTTTCAGATCGGATTGGATGTTCCACTTTCCGGACGCCGTGGTCGACGAGTCGCAGAACACGAGCTGTGTGGCCTTCTCCTCGGCATGCTCCCGCCAGATCTCGTGGATCTTCTCGGCGCAGACCTGCACCTTGCCGCCTTCCATGGGCTGGATGTCCGGATCGGACACGTCGAGCAGTTTCGGATCGAGACTGACTTTCCTGCCGTCGTTCGTGATGTTGAGCATGTTATCGTCCGACGGGTCAACGGCTCCGTCGCGCACCAGTTCGGCCCGTTCCACCAGCGCGTCGACGGCCTGTTTCTGCGCTTCGGTGGCTTCGACCGCGACGGACACCACCTCGCAGTCCGGCACGTCGAGGTCGAGCTGGTCGGCGGTCAGCAGGTCCGCGTAGTCGTGGAACGTGCTCATCAGCTCGGGAAGGTTATGGAATTTCGCGAACCGTTGCTTGATCTGGTATCCGCTGCCTTCCGGCTTGACTTCGACGCTTTCGACGATGCTGCCGTACGTGTTGGCCCAGCTGGTGAACGCCTCCACGCCCTGCGCCTTGAGCAGGTCGGGAGCGAGGTAGCGTTGCATGTTGTACAACTCGGCCATGGAATTGGATACCGGCGTGCCGGTCGCGAACACGATGTTGCTTCCATGTCCTGCCTCGCGCAGGTACTCGCACTTGTCGAACAGGTCCTCGCATTTCTGCGCGGCCGCGACGTCCACGCCGGGCACGCTGATCGTGGTGGCGATGGCGAGGTTCTTGTATTGGTGGGCTTCGTCGACGAACAGCATGTCCACGCCGAGGTCCTCGAAGTCGATCCACTCCTTGCTTTCCCCGCTGTCGCGCAGCGCCTGGAGTTTGCCGTCGACGCGCATGCGGTCCTTCTCGGCCTGTTTGACGGTTTTGCCGAGGTTCTTCTCCATTTTGCCGATCTCGTCCTTCAGCTTCTTCGCGGAGAAGTCGTTGCCGTCCGACTTCGCGGTCTCGATGCTGTCGAGCATCTCCGCCTTACGCCGTTCGAAATACTTCTCACGGCGTTCTGGACTGACGTGCATGCGTTGGAACGTGTCCTGCCGGACGATGACCGCGTCCCAGTCGCCGGCGGCGACTTTGGCCCAGAAGCGTGCCGCGCCCTTGCCGGTGCCGTCGGCCTCCGTCATGGACAGGATGTTCGCGTCCGGGTAGAGCGTCAGATAGTCCTTCGCCCATTGTTCGGTCAGATGGTTCGGTACGACGATCATCGGCTTGGTGGCCCGGCCGAGTCGTTTCGCCTCGTGGCAGGCGGCCACGCCGGTGAAGGTCTTGCCCGCTCCCACGACGTGCGCGACGAGTGTGCCCTCCTCGGATTGCAGGATCCTCGCGACGGCCTTGCGCTGGTGAGGATACAGGTCGATGTCGGCGCTGATGCCGGGGAATGTGAGATAGGAGCCGTCGTATTCGCGCGGATGGATGCGGTTGAACCGTTCGTTGTACACGTTCTCCAGCATGCGGGTGCGGTCCGGGTCGGTCCACACCCATTCCGCGAACGCCTGTTCGACGGTGTGGCGCTTCTGGTACAGCAGCGCGGTGGCCTGCGGGTCGCGGATCCTTCTCTTCCCGGTCGGGTCGTTCGGGTCGGGTTTGGTGAGGTTGCTGGTGGTCGCGTTGAGCGCTCCGGACACGACCTCGAACGGGTTGCGTCCCGCTCCGGTGCCCAGACCGTATTTCCGGATGGTTTCCTCGTCGAGTTTCGATCCGAGCGACGCGTTGACCTGCCAGTTGCCGGTCGTCTCGTCATGGCTGACCGTAAGGCTCCGCATGCCGCCGTCGGTGATGTTGGGCTGTTGGCCGAGGTCGAATGTGTCGATCATGAAGTCGCGGATCACTCCGGTCGGGATCCACGCCGAGCCGAGTTTCGCGGTGATGTCGTCGTGGGTGAGTCGCGCGGGCAGCGATCGCGCGAGTCGTTCGTGCAGGGATTGCAGGCTCTTGAGACGGTCCGTGTCCGCAGGTTCGGCCGGATGGGAGTCCATCCATGCGTTCCGGCGGCTTCTCCACTGTTCCAGGCCTTCCATGTCGACCATCTCGTCCAATGGTTTGAACGTCTTCTGGTCCCATGAATTGTAGCGTCCGTACCGTTTCTCGATGGTCGGATGGTTCAACCGGTCCACGTCCATCGCGTACAGGTATTCGCAGGTTTCCGGATGGGCGCGCAGGTCCTTGGCCAAGGCGAGGAAATCGCACTTGGTTTCCTTGTAGTAGCCGTGGTCCTCCACCTCCCACAGGCTTGGATCGGTGATTTTTCTCAACGCGTCGCATGCCGGACCTCGTTTGAAGCTGCCGGCGTTGAGGATCGTGGCGATGACCTTGTCGTCGATGGCCTCGGGATCGGCCGAAACGGCCTTGTACAGCATGCGCATGGCACTGTTGGACGCTCCTTCGTCATCGCTTGACCAGCCGTTGTCGAAGACCGTGTCGAACAGGTCGTTGCCCGTGGGTTGTTGCGCGTTCCAGTTTTTCCCGAGCAGTTCCACGCCGGGCTTGCAGCCATCCAGGAACATGGCGGCGAAGGCCCTCTGCTGGCCGTGTCCGTGTTCTTTGAGCACGTTGGAGAACCAGGGGGCTTCGACCACGGACTTGTTCGCGTGGATCGGGTCGGTGGCGCTCTGCCATGCCCCGGTTTGGGTGAGTTCCGTCCGGCATCGTTCGACGGACACGGGCGGTGCCACGTCCTCGAGCCCGTTGTCGGCGAGCCATTCCCTCACGCGCGCATGTTCGGGCTGGTCGACCAGGTCCCGGAGCAGTCCGTCGACGTGGTCGAGTTTTCCTCCCACGTCGCCGGACAGGTATTCGTCCGCGGGCAACGGCATCCCGGTGTCCGGATCCATAACGATGAGGTCGCCGAGTTTTTCAATGGTTTCGATGTCGTCCCGGGTGTCGAGCAGTCGTCCGATGAGGTCGAGATCCACATGTCCCACACGGTCGAGGCTGACGGCCATCGCGTCGACGGGTTCATCCACGTGTTCGGGCATCGGAGGCACCGGCGTGACGACCCTCTTGGAAAGCATGTCTCCTTTGGCTTCGAACCCGTTGGGGCCGATCTTCTCCAAACTGTAGAGCTGGTTGAGGCTCGGATCGGAGTTGTTCGGGTCGAACACGCGCAGGTTCTCTTTGGAATTGAGCCTGCCGTAGGATG
>ERZ894180.1090-NODE-1090-length-17998-cov-13.230508_pt1 | contig 17998 bp, 17 predicted proteins | sample MGYA00380278_ERZ894180 | MGnify/ENA primary metagenome ERZ894180 (study PRJEB32331, sample SAMN06328450) | human gut metagenome | biome: human gut microbiome; feature: stool | host: Homo sapiens | collected 2013-02-24 ...
TAATTATAACTTGGTACACGCTATACACTACTATAAACTGTACTCCATTTTAGGAAATCCCAAAAGGATCTCGTCATAAGAACTCATATCCATCTCTTTTTTCATAATCGCCGGTCTATATTTTTTATCACTCATTTCCATACTGCTTCTGGATTTTTTATTCATTCAGTCAAGATCAGGCTTTGTATATGGAACTTTCGGCTCAATCTCAAACAAATCCGCTTTTACTTCCTCTGCGATCATCTGTGCTACTTTTTTTGTTGTTCCGCTTGCACTGAAAAATGCCACTAATTTTTTACTCATAATAAAAAGTCCCTTTCTATACGTATTTTTCACCCAAAAATAGATGTATAAGATTTACATTCATCTTACACATCTATTTTAAGCTCTATCGCTTCATTATGTCTAATGCTTATATTGAATTTTGTTTTATGCCTGAAAAGCATTAATCTCCTCGATCATTTTACGGACTGCTAAAGAATATGGGATATTCCGTCGCCAGGCAATCACCGTACTGGTCGTGATTTCAGGAGAAATTCTTCGCTGTACAAGAATATCCTCTCGCCAATACTTTGCAGCACCCTCAATTGAAATTGGATACCCCAGTCCATTTGCCGCCATAACTCCGGCATTCGTTCCAAGATTACTCGTAAAAGCAATCTGTAATTTTGAAAAGTCTTTCCCAAACCAGTTGGCAAGTTCACTTTGAACGTTCATTCTTTCCGGCAGGATCAAGGGCTTTCCAATAAGATCTTCTTTTTTTATAAACTCTTTTTCTGCCAGCGGATCATCCGGCCGCATTCCGACACACCAGTGATCGCAATCTGTGATCTGGATATAATCCAGTCCTTCGGTGTCCACCGGCTCCATGAATAATGCAATATCTACAAGTCCTTTGTTCATCATCTCATACACTGCATCTGCTGTTGCAGTATGCAATACAATCTGAACCAGCGGATATTTTTCTTTATATGTTTTACATATCTTCGCCAATGTCTCCACTGCTGCAAATTCACCACATCCAATGGTTATCGTGCTCTCTACAACCTCTTCTTTTCCTTTCAGTTCCTCAAGCGTCCTTTCCTCAAGATTAAGAATCTCCAAGGCACGCCTTTTTAATAAAATTCCTTCATCAGTGAGCGATATTTTCTTCCCGTTTCGAATAAATAATGTTATTCCCAGGTCCTCTTCAAATGCCGCCATTTGTCTAGATAGCGTTGGCTGGGTAATATGCAATTGTTCTGCTGCTTTTGTAAAGCTCTGTTCTTTTGCTACTGTCAGAAAATAGCGTAATAATCTTAATTCCATATCTCTATATTCCTACAAATTTTTCTTGTAACCATTCTATCATATTGCGTCCCAAGCATCATCTATATTTACATGTAATATCTGCACAAAATACCGTGGGTTATTTTCGGGTTATTTTTCAACTGTCTATGCCTTCCAGGCCTTGATTTTACTGGCTTTTTGGCGAAGCTTTCAAAGAGTGCCGTGGCAGATGAAAAGTACCTTAATCATAAAATTCTCCTGTTCTGAAATGCCCTATAATGCCGAGTTTTACAAGGTTTTATCGGCTTTTTCGAGCATTGTATTTTTCTTGTTAATTACTACACTTTTTGCAAACCACTTCAAAATAGGGCAAGGTATACTTGCCTTCATGCTTTTCATTTACAAAAACATCGTCTTCCGATATGTAGAAATACTCCTGCATAGCTTTTCGAATAGAAACAAGAGTATCCTGCCTGCATTCTAACAAATATCCCAATATTGGGTTATACAATTCTTGTATTCCAGGTATTCCCATTTTCCTTTCTCCTTTATTCTATCCAATAAACAAAACAAAAAATCTCTTAACTGTTCATAATAAAAAATTGTATAGAATGTTACTCCTATCGTCTTTTTATTTTAATGCATTTTTATCCGTCCCCACTTGAACAAGTTCAGACTCAAATAATTCATATGGGCTTTTATTCAATTCGACAACAAGTCCATTGATTATTTTTATCAAATCATCTATCTCTCTTATTGTTTCTACCACCTCATATTTTTTTTTCAATTCATCGGTCCAATATTCAGAAACATAATATTCCTGCTCCACTTCTTCACTTAACAAAATATATGGTGTGTCCTCGTCAATCCATGAGTCACAAGAATTAACACCCATTCTTTCCTTATGATACTCCTCATAATAATCCGCAAAAAACTCTATATCTTTTTCATATCCTGAATCAAATGCATCGTAGATCTGGCGACTTATATCCTCCATAACATCTTGCACTCCACATATATCTGATAATACAGTTTCCATTAGCTTTCCATCACAAGATTCAAGTTGCATAATAACTTCCTTCATCTTATTCAAGAGCATCATATATGTTTTCTTCATATTGTCTGCATTTTCAGCCCTATCCTCAAAATAATATATAAAGATATCAATATCCATTTTTAAATTTTCTAAGCCCTCAGCAATTGATAATATTTTCAATCTGATAGTATCGTATTCATCTGCATAATACCTAACGGCCACGATTTCATCAAAATATTTTTCATAAATCTCCTTTATAACAGACTTATCCCTTATAATCATACCTGCTTCATAATTTTGAACGCTATTATCAGAATAGTTTGCAGAACCAATGTAAAGAACATTTTCCGTCCCAATTAACTTGGCATGATTTTTTAAGCAGACATACATTTCTACATCCTTTGACGAATATTGGCTTATATCAAATTGTTGCTTGATTTTACCCAATTCCATCACGATGGAGTCCTCTCTAAACTGGTTATGTTCATACTGACCATCAATCTTTGGATTCTTTAATCCGGGTAATGCAACAATAATACATAATTTTGTTTCAGGCGATAGTGTTTGTAATTCTCTCAGTTTAAGATTATTATTTCCATAACCTATTCTACTATATGTTAATATTCGGACTTCCTTAGCATTTGGAAAATCGTCAACGACCTGAGCAAATCCGTATTTTCCTTTTGTCCCTACAAACATTGCTGTTATCTCAGGTATTTCAACATTTATTTCAGCTTCATTATTCATAATAGTGATCCTTCTGTATACTAAATACAACCTTTATAACATCAGTTAACTGCTGCCTTGTTCTATCTTCGTCCTCTTCAAATATAAACGGCATACATTTGTAGTCTTCATCTTCGGTAACGGAAATTCCCCCTCTCGGAATAACAGTACGGGGTAGCAACATTCCTTGCGGTTCCCCCCTCGTATTGCCTACCACCAAAGGTGGTCGGGGCTATCAATGGCTGCCCCAACACAATCTTCTTCCTGTAAAATTACTTTTTCTCCTTCGCCACATGGTTCTTGAAAATCGTTATAATGATGCTCTAGTATCTCATTTGTTATTATGAATGGAGAATTAGCATTCAAAGACTGATTCCTTTTATACAATCTTTTTTGTAAGGTTCCTTTACTAGCCTTCATATAAACAAGTTCTGGTGTACCGCCAGCTTTTTCTATAAGCCTTTTATAATACGCTCTGTTTGCCTTATTCCAAAAGCTGAAATCAAGGACTACATGTTTTCCTTGTTGAATGAGAGACAGGAGTTCCTTCTGGAGTGCCATTTCCACTATTTCTGAAAATTTCTCATACTGTTCGTTTGGATAATCAATCCCCTTTCTCCCGTAAGTTTTCCACATTTCCTCATCAATGGACAAGCGAACATAGCCTTCTTTTTCTTTCTGCTTTGCATAAGTTGTTTTCCCGGAACCGCATATTCCACACATCATAATAACTTTAATCATAAAAATCTCCTTGTTTTACTAATCAATACAGCCTTCTATTGATACTATACCTTCTACACCAGATTTATTTTGTATCTCTTCAATTGCCATTTCATTATTAGAATATTTTGTCTATCTAGCCTTGAATTAGTTAAATCTTTCTTCATTCTAAAACCTCCAATTCTCCACTCATCAATTTAGACAGTATACGGTCACGAGCTTGTTCAGATATAAGTATTTCTTTTGATAATGATAATATTTTATCAAAACTTGGTTGCATTTGTTGTTCTATTGTTAATGATTGTTTTGGATACTGATACATAAAATAATCCACAAATAAAAAGTCCCACCGGGTTGCGCATAAAAATCAGAGGCGTGGTGGGTTCTGTTAACATTATTGTACAGTATTCAATGTTACTGTCAAGATTTCTTTTGTAAAAAATCGGCAACTTCCCATTGTTCCTTAAAATTATGCCAGCATTCTTGTCTCCGTATGTTCCCACGGTTCTCCCGAAAAATCAAGCAGAGACACAGACTGCAATCCCACATAACCGTCATCTGAAAGTGTAAATGCCACAGCACAATCATCACCCACTACAAGATAATAGTCCCATTCTTTGATCTGAAACTTTGGTGCTTTGATCTGTGTTCTTGAATATTGCTGCAACTGCTTTCTCGATCAGCCCGGCTCCGCAATATTGCCATATTCATCTAAAAGCTGCTGACTTTTTATAACTTCATGATTTCTTTCTGACATATGCGTTCTCCTCCTTCCAAGGCGCATTGAAGTGCTGTAACCACAAAAATTAGCATCAACGGCTTTACTTATATACTCCAGACTTAAAAGCTTGTTCTCCACAGTGGTATCACATTGATCACCGGTTCTTCATACGGATGTACTTTCTTCACGGCTTCAATTGTCTTATCAACATTTTCTGTATACACGGTTACTTCCACTTTCAGCTCCGGTTCGCAGCTGATCTCACCGTTGGTTCCGATATACGGATCACATCCGTCAAGCGGACGCCAGTAACCCGTTGCCGGACTTACCGACATGCACGAATCATAGTTCCCGATATGTCCCGCATCAACCTCCTGCAGTGCTTTCTGCACAACTTCCAGATGCGTCGGCGGGAGAAATATTTCTAATTTACAGTATTTAAACTCCATGTTCTATACCTCTTTTCTACACCATTCTCTATGATTTTATCTGATCTCTACTCCGGCCATATAAAATTACTGTTTCCTGCTTCCAATCCATCGATCAGAATATTCTGGCCTGTGCAGAATCTGTTTTGCACCGCCATAAAATAAATCCATTCTGCAGCTTCTTCCACACTCATCCAGCGTTTTAAAGGAGTCAGATCCATGATCGCATTCCACAGTTTTTCATCTTCCATCACCGGTTTATTTAACTCTGTCATCACTCCGCCGAAATCCAGACTGTTGCAGGTCGCCTGATACGGAGCAATTCTCATCGCAACATTTTTGGTATATGAAAGGACCCCACCTTTACTTGCCGCATATTCCGGGAATTCCGATCCGTTATGGCCGCTTGCAGATCCAATCATGATCACAGATCGGATCTCCGGCTGTACTGCGTAATGTTCTGTGACCGCAATGGTTCCTTTCAGATTGATATCAATATCATCTTCATTTTGTACACCTGCGTTGTTGATCACGATCTGCATGGGCGGAAGTTCTGGATACATCTCTTTATCACGGATGTCCAGACAATAATGCTTATAATCCGGATGTTCTATTGTAGATTCTTTCCGGTCAAATCCATAAACTTTATGTCCGTTTTTCAGAAAATATTTCGCACACCCTTTTCCAATTCCGGAACTTGTACCTGTTATCAATACATTCACTTTCTACCTTCCCCTCTATAAGTTCTCTTTTTAATTTCTCTATAAATTTTTCTCTATATAATCGCCTTTATGAACTTTTCTCTACAAATTTTCCTTATAAGGTCACCTTATAATCTCTCCATCATATTCCTTGGCAGTGCCTTTGTAAGCGCGCTTACCACGAACAGACAGATCACACGGTCAATATAATCTGTAAAGAACTGAACCACAAAGCATGCTCCTACCATTCCCATCGGGGTTTTGGCAAGAAGCTGCACCAGAACCGTAGAACCTGATGATGTAATCCCGCCAAATAAGAATGCCGTAATGCAGGAACTTACAATGGTTGACGGTAATGTAATTACCAGCGCTGCCACAAATATCCACCATTTTTTCGGCTTATATTTCTGATATACCAGACCTGTCACCAGACCAAGAATGATACCGACAGGTGCATAGTATAAAGAATATACGTCAACCGTCATTCCCATGAACAGACCACTGATCACATTCGGAAGCATTCCATAAATCGGGCCTAATGTGGATGCAATGAATACGGTTCCGATACTGTCCAGGTAAATTGGAAGCTTCAGAAATAATGCAATCTGTCCTCCGACCAGATTAATGCAGATTGCAAATGCAACGATGCAGATTTTATATGTTGATACTCTATATGTTGATGTTTTTTTCATGACTTACTTCTCCTCACTTATAATACATTTTCCAAAATATCCAGACTCTCAGGTTCTACTTCCAGTACTCTCGAAAGCATCATTTCGAAAAAACGATATGTATCTACCTGTGTCAGTACTTTTGCATTCGGTTCTTTCCGGTAAAAATTCATCGAATCGACAACCGACTGCCCCAGTGATATCCCTTCTGTCTCAATCTGGACAAAGGATTCAAATCCTTCACAGATCGAAGGATCAATAAAATATGCTACAGCAAGAGGATCATTGATCACACATCCGACGATGTGTTCCCACTGCCAGTGAAAATCAAAATAAAACTTTGTGATCTTCTTAATAAATGTACCTCTTTTTGCATTTATCCGGCACATATACTCAAGGATCGTTGGTGTCAGAACAATTTCTCTCGTCACATCCAGACCGATCATATGGATCTTCCGTCCATTCTGATACATTGCATCATATACTTTCGCTGCCGCATCCGGATCACACCAGTAATTGTATTCCGCTACCGGCGAACAATTTCCATGGCTTTTGAACGTTCCGCCCATAGACACGAATTCTTCGATCTGATCAAACGCAACTCTGTCTTGTTCGAGCAATGTTGCAAGATTCGTCATCGGTCCAAGTGCTATTACGGAAATGTGTCCTTCTTTCAGCTTTGATGCAAGGAATTCCACTGCTCCCATCTCCTGACGGAATCCTTCTACTTCTGGTAAAAAGCTTTCACCAAGTCCATCTTCTCCATGCGTGTCAAGTGCGTTGACATACTCCCGGCGCAGCGGTTTTTCTACGCCTATATAGACAGGAACATCTAACCTTCCCATATGCTTCAGCACTTTTTTCGCATTTCCGAATCCCATCTCTACCGGACAGTTCCCGCATACAATGGTGATTCCAACTATCTCGAGTTCTTCCGACTGCAATGCCAGCATGATAGCCAGGCTGTCATCGATACCCGGATCACAGTCAATAATTACTTTTCTTTTTTTCATTTTTCTTTTCCTTTCTCAATCTTCTACAGGACCTACCACTGGCAGCTCCTTACGAATACACTGCAATTCAAAAGGCAAAAAAATACTTTTGCTTACAGAACCCCCATAAACAAAAGTAATCATACATGTTATGTACTTTGCCTAGTTTTTTATACTGGGAGGTTTGCGAACCAGTTCAAAGTCATATTGTAGCATGTTTGCATAATCATGACAATATATTTATCCTTCCGGCCTTTACATTCCGGCTTTGTATATTTAATTACCGGATGCCAACGGGGACAGTAAAAAAAGCCATTTTTTCACGTCCCCGTGGTTCCAGAGTTATGGCAAAAATCCCTTACTCGTCTTCACGATCACTTTATCAAATACCATAAACATCGACGGCAGTACAAAGATAACCACGATCATACTGATGATCGCACCTCTCGCCATCAGGATACACAGTGAGCTGATCATATCAATATTCGAATACAATCCGACACCGATCGTTGCTGCGAAGAAGCTCAGTGCACTTACCATGATCGACTGTGCCGATGCGCGGTGTGCAGTTGTGATCGCATCATATTTTTCTGCTCCGTGATTGCGTTCTCTCTTATATCTTGTCGTCATAAGGATCGCATAATCTACGGTAGATCCAAGCTGGATCGTGCCGATAACAATCGATGCAACGAATGGCAGCTTCGTTCCTGTATAATATGGAATTCCCATATTTACAAAGATAGCAAATTCAATCACGCCAACCAGAATGATTGGAAGTGAAATGGACTTGAACAGTATTAATATGATCACAAAGATGATACCGATCGATACCACACTGACCGTCTTAAAATCTGTATCTGTAATGTCGATCAGATCTGCCGTCAGCGGTCCTTCACCGATCAGCATACCGCCTTTGTCATATTTGTGCAGAATCTTATTCAGTTCTTTAATCTGGACATTCAGTTCATCCGATGCAACCTTATACTCAGAATTGACCAGAAGCAGCTGATACTTATCATTCTTCAGCATCTCGGTTACGGAATCCGGGATCATACTCTGCGGGATTGCCGGTCCGATCAGCGCGTCCAGGCCAAGTGCCCATTTGACACCATCCACATCATCCATCTTGTTGATCATCTTTGCCACATCTGCGGATTCAACCGAACTGTCCACGAGGATCATGTGTGTCGTGTTCATGTCATAATCTTCCTTCAGTTTTTCATTTGCAATGATACTCGGAAGATCCTTTGGAAGCGTCTCATCCAGATTGTAATAAACGGATGTATGATTATTTCCATAGATTGCCGGGAATAAAAGTACAAGGAAAATGATCACATAGATCATATACCGCTTTGTAACTTTATCCGATATCCTTCCGATGTCCGGAAGAAACGGCTTATGCATGGTCTTCGTGATCCATTTATCACAGCACAGGATCATGGATGGAAGGATTGTCACACAGGCGATCACGCCAAGGACGACACCTTTTACCATAACCACACCGATGTCCATACCAAGCGTAAATGTCATGAAGCACAATGCGATAAATCCGGCTACCGTTGTAACGGAACTTCCGATTACGGATGAAAATGTCTGGGATATCGCATGTGCCATTGCACGCTCTTTGTCTCCGTTATATCTTGCCTGCTGCTCCTCATAACTGTGCATCAGGAAAATGGAATAATCAAGTGTAACGCCAAGCTGCAGTACCGCCGCCAACGCTTTCGTAATATAGGAAATCTCTCCTAGGAAATAGTTACTTCCCAGATTATAAACGATCGCCATTCCGATACTCAGCATAAAAAGTAACGGGATAAAATACGAATCCATCGTAAGTCCTAATACGATCACCGCCAGAACAACTGCGATCAGTACATATAACGGTGTCTCTTTCTCAGCCAGGTTCTTCGTATCCGTAACAATTGCAGACATACCACTTAAGAAACACTGCTTTCCGGCCAGTTTACGGATCTCCCCGATTGCTTCCATCGTTCCGTCGGAAGAAGTACCCTCATCAAAGAAGATTGCCATCATCGTGCCCGTATCTGAATTGAATACTTCGTAGACATCTTTCGGCATCATGCTCTTCGGCATGCTGATATCTGCAAGTGAATCGTACCACAGAACCTTCTGCACATGATCTACTTTTTCGATCTTTGCTTTCAATGCCGATACATCTTTATCTCCCATTCCGTCCACGATAAACATTGAAAAAGCACCGGTTCCAAAGTCTTTTACCAGGATATCCTGACCCTGCATCGTCTCAATGTCTTCCGGTAAATATGTCAGCACATCATAATTGACTCTTGTATTCACATATCCAAGTCCCGCCGGAATCAAGAGTAAGATACTGATGATCAGTATCGGAATTCTGAACTTCACTACCTTTTTACCAAATGCAACCATATTCATAACCGCCCCTCCTTTTATGACCATTTCTTTACATCCTTTTTTATTTCTTCTTACTCTTATCAGTATTTTTGACTATTGGTCATTTTTTATTCTTATATTTCCAGCATTCCAAGTCTTGCCAGAACTTTCAGATCCATGTTCTTTACATTGTCTCCGAACTGGATACGGATGTGCTCACCTTCCATGTCTACAACGACGCCCTCACCGAATTTCTTATGCTTTACAACCATGCCTTCACCAAGTGCATCCGCAAGTTCCTGATAGCTTTTTCCAGGTTGCTTCTGAGATCCATGCCCGGTGCCATATCCATGATACATTCCATTTCCCTTTATGCCATATGTTCCCGCCGGACTATAATCTCCCCATTTTTTTATTCCTGCATATTCTTTTTGCTGATTCTCTCTCAGATTCCTCTTTCCCAGCAACTCACTGCAGAATTTGGACGGCTTATTCGTCGTAAATACATTCAGCTGATTCTTTGCTCTGGTCACACCTACATAGAAGAGTCTTCTTTCTTCCTCATAAGTTTCAAGTTCTTCCTTTGATGCCGTCCGCGGATTTGCCAGTACTTTTTCCGGCAATATCCCATCCATAACATCCAGAAGATAGACAGTATCATATTCCAGTCCTTTACTTGCATGCATGGTAGACAAAATAAACGGGCAATCCTTATCTGATACTTTTTCCTGAATGATCGTTCTCAGTTCTTCCAGTCGTTCCAGTAATTTTTCCGGAGATTCTACCCTGCTTCCGATCAACTTGACCGTCTCCAACTTGTTGGCATTCATGCCCATTTTCTTCAGATAATTCTGATATCCCATATATGTCAGGATCTGGTTGACAGCCTCATCCCCCGGCATATTTAAGATACGTACCATCTGCCGTTTCAGATTACGGATATTATCTTCCTGATATTTCTCCAGATTGCCGTATTTTAATGCCGCATCCAGCACCTCCATATCTTTCTCCTGACTGATCTGTGCATATCTTAATGCATCTTTCTTGTTAAAGAACAATTTCAGCCGGTAATAGATCTGCATGAACAGTTCCGTATCTTTTGGATCCATTGCAAACCGGATGATATTCTGTACATCCAGAACCGTCCGGTGGGTAAAAAAGGAAAGGTCTGCATTCCGCATGCGATACGGAATATTCTTTCTTTCCAGCAGATCGATCAGTGGAATCGCACACTCATTATCCCTGTACAGAACTGCTGTCTCCGTCACCGAAGCATCTGCCCTGCCCCTATGTTCCTCCGATCCGCTCATGCCGGCCATTCCGGTCGTACATTCCTGTGCAGCTTTCATCAGATACACATACTGTGCTTTCCTCGATTTTAGAGAAATTTCCCGGATATCCGCTCCGGCTTCTCTTGCCGCTCTCATATGCTTCTCATGCCGGAGTGTATTCTTCTGAATGAATTTATCTGCCGCTTCTACAATCTTTGCATTTGAGCGGAAATTTTCTTCCATCAGAAGGACTTTTGCTCCCGAATGCTTCTTTTCAAATGACAGCAATGCCTCCGGATATGCCGCCCGGAATCCATAGATACTCTGGTCTTCATCTCCAACCATAAAAAGATTGCCTGTTCCGGCTGCCAGCAGCGCAATAATCGCATGCTGGATCTTTGATGTATCCTGCGCTTCATCCACACATATATATGGATATCTATTTTGAAAATATGCAAGCACACCCGGATCTTTTCGCAGAATATTATAGGCATACAACATCTGATCGTCATAATCCATCAGCTTCTGTTCTCGCATCTGCCTACAGTATTCACGGTAGATTCCTGCAATCCGGATATCTGACTCTTCCTCTAATTTTTGAAGTTCTTCTTCGTTCAGCATCATATTTTTTATATATGTGATCAACGTTCTTACATTCTTAAGATCACTCTCCGTCGGATATCCCATGCCATGATCCTGACAGATTTTGATCAGCATCCCCGTCGTTGCCTTTTCATCCTTCACAAGTTCAAACGGTGTCTTTCCGATCCGTCTTCCGTAATACTGGATAATCATTGCGCAGATTCCGTTGATCGTCCGAAATTCCAGTCTCTTTGCCATATCCTCGCCAAAACGGACTGCAAATCTTTCGGACATATCTTTTGTCGCTGCCACCGTATATGTAACCGTAAGTATTCTCTCCGGAGGAATATTCTTACAGTAGATCATATAACCAAGACGTGTCACCAGTACCGTGGTCTTTCCTGATCCGGGCACAGCAAGAAGCAGTACCGGCCCTTTTGTGCTCTGTACTGCTTCTTTTTGCTGTTGATTTAATTTTACCGAAAATGTTGTTTCAAATTCTTTCCATTCCATACTTCTTTTTATGTTAATTTGTGAATCCACTTATAGCTCCTAAACCGTAAAAATACCGGAATCCCCTTGAACAACTGATCTGACTGCACTGCAACCACAACCAGTTCCACCGGAAGTTTCCATACAAATGCCGCAAGAAAAGAAAGCGGCATAACGATTCCCCAAGTAGAGATCATATTCATATACATAGAGAATCTGGTATCTCCACCACCTTGAATTACACCTACCGATACCGGCATCTGATAAGACATTCCCACCATAACAACACTCATGATCATAATAAAATGATTTGCCAATACTGCTGCCGTATCCGTTAATTTATACATAGACAAAAGTGGTCCTCTTAGTACAAATAACAAAGAAGCGAGTACTATACCGATCAGAACATCGATCACAGAAAGTGTCCTTCCATCGGATTTTACCCTTTCTATATCTCCCTCTCCGATATCTTTCCCGATCACAACGGCCGATGCCGATGATATAGCGATTACAATGACCTTCAGATACTGGAAAAATGTGCTGGATACAGAATTTGCGGCAATTGCATCCGCAGACAAATGCCCCAGAATCGCCGTCTGCATCGGTACCGAGATTGCCCAGATCATCCCTGAGCACATGATCGGAAACGCAACTTTGAAAAATGCTCCCCATATCTTTCTGTTCTCCGGCAGAAATATAGTTCTGAACAAATTAATGTCAAATAATCTGACTTTCGTATCTATCTTCCATATATATACTACGATGATCAGAAGCTCCAGCATCCTTGCTGTCAGTGTTCCGACTGCAGCTCCTTGGATTCCCATCTCCGGGAATCCAAAATGTCCAAAGATCAGAGTGTAATTAATACAACCGTTCGTGATCAACGACACTACCGATATAACAAACGAAATCTTCACTGTCTCCACACTTCTAAGCATGGCGATCAGCAGATTACTTATCATGAACAGTAAAAATGTCCATTTCAGAAGTCCAAGATACGCCTTTCCTTCGGCAATAATCTCCGGTGATGTCGTAAATATTCTCAAGAGCTGCTCCGGAATACGGGTGCATGCTGTCACGACTATTACCCCGATCAGGACACTAAGCGCCAGTGCCACTCCCGTCATCTTACGAATCGCTCCTGTCTCCTGCTTTCCCCAGTACTGAGAACATATCGCTACCAGTGCATTTCCGATGGAAAGTGCCAGCTGATTCACAATAAAGAAGATCTGATTTACCGTCGCCGCACCGGACAGCGCATTCTGACTATAACTTCCAAGCATAATATTATCTAACATATTCACGCTGTATGCCACCAGATTCTGAAGTGCTACGACCAGCATCAACCGGAAAAATGTCTTATAAAATTTTTTATCTCTTGTAAAAAATGTTGTTCTTGTAGTTTTCATTTATTTTAACAGATTTCTTACCATTTCTGCATCAAATGTAACAGACTTCACATGATCTACCTCGATCTGATACAGGGCATTTGCCGCAATATGCTCAGCTGCCTGCTCCAGATCACGGATTCCGGATGTATTCGAATATAATTCGATCACTTCGTCCAGACCTTCTTCACTCATGATGCACTCATCTTCCTTAAGGCTCATTCGCTTTAATACCTTCGGAAGTGCGAATTTGGAGAAGATCACTTTCTTCTCTTCCGGTGTATAATCCGGGATATCGATCACGGCGAAACGTGACATCAACGGTGCACTGATCTGAGACTTGTCATTAGCAGTCGCGATCGGGTATACACCTACCGTCGGAATCATACACTCAATATAGTTGTCTGTAAATCCAAGGTTATCCAGTAATGTCAGAAGTACATCGGCCGGATTGCCATTGCCTTTACCGGATGCTGCTTTATCCAGCTCGTTGATGATAAATACCAGATTCGATTCTCCGGCCATGGCAAATGCATCCATGATGATACCCGTCTTTGCATTGGCATAGATACGGGAACTTCCGGTTAACTGTTCCGGATCATTGATCGAACTCATATCCAGTGTTGTCCAAGGAAGCTTCAGGATACGTGCTACCGCATAGGCAATCTGGGATTTACCGGTTCCTGCAGGTCCTACTAACAGAAGTCCGTAAGCCGGTAATGTATGGGTACGGTTGATCTGGATGATCGTCTCGATGATTCTCTGTTTTACACGTTCCATTCCGTAAAGTTCTTCGTCAAGGATACGACGCGCTTCATCCGGATCGATTGCTTCAAAATAATTGCTCTTCCACTGTACATTCATCATAATGGAAAGTGCTCTCTGTGCATGGCGTCTTTCCTCCGGTGATACTTCGTGCGAACGTGCCACCGCAAGGTTACGTCTTGCCCACAGACGGATATTATCCGGAAGTGTTCTTCCCGCACAGTTCATGAAGTCCGTGATGCTCTGAAGACTGGTCAGCTTCATGTCATCTCCTGCCTCGTCTTCATCTTCGTCGTCCACCTCTTCTGCCGGTGCATTGCTTGCAAGCAGACGCTCGATCATAAACTGAAGGAATCCGTCTTCTGCAGATAATTTCGTACCGCCGCCAAATGCGATCTCGCGGATCTTATATACCGCATATCCTTCTTCTGTATTCTCCCCAGAGAGACGTACATTAATATGATTCTCTCCAAGCCATTTTAACAGGCTTACGAATCTTGCATCGATCTTTAAGATGTCTGCACTTACGGTTCCGTCTTCCTGCTGGAATTCGAAAGAGGTTCTCTTAATCGGGTTCGTAAATACACCGCAGGAATGATGATCCCACTGGCAGATCTTATTATCGAGAACCATCATTGGTTTCTCGGCTGTTGCTCCATTTTCATTCGAACGGATGACTGTATATGTACATTCCGCTGGTTTCTTTTCATCTGGTGTTGAATTAAAATCAAAAACTGGCATTGGTTTCTCCTTTTTGTATCTTTACTTTCTTTAATATCATTCTGTATTTTTATGTTCTTGCATATTCTTACATATTTCTTGTATATTCCATGCATACTATATTAGTTTATCATTCTTCCGGATTCTTTCCAAGTCTGATTTTTTCCATTTTTCTCACGAATTCCTCATCCGCATGGTCAAACAGATAATTCCTGTCACTCACTCGTTGCTTTTCATTATCCTCTTCGATCAGCTTTCTAGTATATTCGATCTCCTCGAGAAAATCTCTGGAAGAAATACGGGTTCCACCCTGTCCCATCGTGATCACCTGCTCTACTCCGTCAGACGTCACAACTGTTACATGATACTTTCTTCCTATATGATGAACAACCTTTTCGATGTACTGATCGGCTGTCTCTGCTTCTTTTGTATATACAACATGGATATTGTGATATTTCTGGATCTCAAGCGCATAACCCTCTACCTTGTATGCATCGAACACAAGAATCAAAACGCATTTCTTATATCCCTGATAATTACACAGGATGTCCATCAGCTTATCCCGTGCCGCTTCAATACTGACTTTCGCCAGTTCTTTCAGCTCTTCCCATGCGAAAATGACATTGTATCCGTCAACCAGCAGATATTCCTGCATGGCTTCTTCTTTTTTAAGTTGCTTTTTGGCATACTCACTTTCATAAGTTTTCGGTGTCAGTCCGCCTTTTCTTTCTACTTTTCCATACGTCCGGATAAATATCTCTTCCAGCTCTTTTTCTTCCGCTTTGGAATAGACTTTCGGAGTTCTTGCTGCTCTTGGCATCTGACGGGCTGCCTGCTCCGACTGTCTCTTTGCTTCTTCTAATGCACGTTCCTTTTCTAACTGATTCTCCAGATGCATATATTCCGGTACCTTGTCCCATGAAACGTTAAATCCTGCACCATGGGAACAGAATACGGAACCGGTCGGGTTCTCAATGTCACGTTCCGGATCATAACCAATCTCTTCGATCACTGCTTCTGCATTCTGGCAAGGTTCATAACCGCGGAATGTACAGGTCAGATGTCCCTGTCCTCTTGTGTAGGAATTCACTTCCATCTGATAATCCCGCATATCTGCAACCGGTGCATAGCCTTCGATCGTCGTCATCTCTCCTTCTGTCTGCGGCGTACCGGCCTCCCCATTCATCCGCTGGATATCTGTAAGTGCCCGTCCGATCATTCCTGACGGGACCTCCAGCTGGAAATCATAATACGGTTCCAACAGTACACTCTCTGCCTGCATCAGTCCCTGACGCACCGCACGGTAAGTTGCCTGCCGGAAATCTCCTCCCTCGGTATGTTTCAGATGCGCCCTTCCTGCCGTCAACGTAATCTTCATATCTGTGATCACAGAACCGGTCAGCACACCTCTATGTTCTTTCTCCAGAAGATGGGTAAGGATCAGACGCTGCCAGTTCTTATCTAGCATATCTTCACTGCAGTCTGTTCCAATCACAATACCGCTGCCTCTTTCTCCCGGTTCCATCTTCAGATGTACTTCCGCATAATGCCGGAGCGGCTCAAAATGTCCCACACCTTCCACGGTATTCTGTATAGTCTCTTTATATACGATATTACCGGTGTCAAATTCTACTTCTACGCCGAACCTGTCTTTGATCAGGCTTTTTAATATCTCAATCTGGACTGCTCCCATGAGTTTTGCATGAATCTCTCCCAGTTCTTCATTCCACACGATCTTAAGCATCGGATCTTCTTCTTCGAGTATCCGTAAGTTTCCAAGCATTTTGTGAACGTCACAGCCTTCCGGGAGTTCGATTTTGTAACTTAAGACAGGTTCCAGTGCCGGTGCTTCGGAATCGCATTCTATGCCGAGGCCTTCCCCCGGATAAGTGTAATTCAGTCCGGTTACCGCACAGATCCTGCCGGATCCTGCTTCCTGTACCATCTCGTATTTTTCTCCAGAATAGATCCGGATCTGGTTGACCTTTTCTTCCCAGCCGTTCATAACTGTCTCGGATGTATCTTGTGTACGGTCAGATTCGTTCTTGCTCTGCTGCCTTCCTGTCGTTCCCGTCAATGTATCTTTTACCTTCAGAGTTCCGGATGTCACTTTCAGATGCGTCAGTCGGCTGCCGGATGGGTCTCTCGATATCTTGAAAACTTTTGCACCAAAATCACATGTACCAGTGTCTGTATTATTTATCTGCTCATTTCGTTCTATATAAGCAGACATCCCGTCCATAAATTCCTGCACACCTTCAATCTTTAGCGCCGAACCGAAATAACACGGATACACCTTTCTGCTTCCGATCATCTCCGCGATCGTATTTTCTTCCACTTTCTCCGATTCCAGATACTCTTCCATCGCTTTCTCATCACACATGGCAATGCTGTCATATGTTTCTTCCGACATTTCCGAAAAATCAATGCATCCTTCATCCAGTCGGTTCTGCAGATCTGCCAGTACCTTTGCCTTATCTGTTCCCACCTGATCCATCTTATTGATGAATATGAACGTCGGTATCTGATATCTTTTCAGCAGGCTCCAGAGCGTGCGTGTATGTCCCTGCACCCCGTCAGCTCCGTTGATCACCAGGATCGCATAATCCAGTACCTGCAAGGTACGCTCCATTTCTGCGGAGAAATCCACATGCCCCGGTGTATCCAGAAGCGTTATCCCCAGATTGCCCATTTTTAATTCTGCCTGTTTGGAAAAGATCGTGATTCCTCTTTCCCGTTCCAGTTCGTATGTATCTAAGAATGCATCTTTATGGTCGACTCTTCCAAGCTTTCTAATCTGCCCGCTTAAGTAGAGCATGCATTCCGATAATGTCGTTTTCCCGGCATCCACATGCGCCAGAATTCCAATTGTAATATGTCTCATAATTTCGTTCCTTACTGTCTTTTATTTTTTCTTTCTTTTGTCTTTTCTCTGCTTCATATTTTCACTGATTTTCCGCTTATTATCTGTCGTTATCAGTCACTATTACCATTACTTATCAGTATTCTTTTTTACGATATTGTTATTATACAACATAATTTATATTTTGTACTTTTTTTCGAAATTTTGCAATTTACTATTGTTTTTTTCCGCAAAATCTGTTTGACTATTAGTGAAGACATATTAAAAAAAATAATAAATAAGC
>ERZ894180.1093-NODE-1093-length-17988-cov-9.469972_pt1 | contig 17988 bp, 16 predicted proteins | sample MGYA00380278_ERZ894180 | MGnify/ENA primary metagenome ERZ894180 (study PRJEB32331, sample SAMN06328450) | human gut metagenome | biome: human gut microbiome; feature: stool | host: Homo sapiens | collected 2013-02-24 ...
TTTTCTAGGTGCTTTAACAAAGAATCCTTCAACAATTGTCTCATTTGGTTCGAACAAAACCTTGCACACTTCGCCTTTATTTGAAGCGATCAGCGCATAAATTTTCTCATCTTTTTTTCCAGATGTGTAATCATATGTTTTAATCTTTTTATACTGCATTAATTCTACCGCCCCGACCGGTGCCAGAAGTTCCATCTGATCTGCATCTACAGAAAACATCCTTTTTCTTCTGGCCTTATTCATGATTTTGTCAATATCAAGATCACCATTTACAAATACATACTCATACTCCACATTCAGATTGCGGAACATCAGCACATCGATCACGATCATCACAACTGGTAATATAATTCCCACCGGTATAACAAAAACCAAAAGCACTGACACAACAGTTAATGCTATCAGTCCCACTTTCTTAAGTGTATCCTTTGAGTCCGCCTGTTTTTTTATCAGCTGCTCTGTGTAAAAATCATCCATTTTTCTTTCCTCCAAGTCTGCTTTAAGCTATGTCTATTGTAGCACACCTGACAGTAAAAAGAAAACTCCTCTGACGAGGAGTTCTCAAAAATTTAATATATATACCGTTTATGATTTACATCATACCCATGCCCGGATTTCCTGCCGGCACAGCTGGTGCATCTTCTTTGATATCAGCCACAACAGACTCTGTTGTAAGGAGTGTAGAAGCAACAGATGTTGCATTCTGAAGCGCACTTCTTGTAACCTTTGCCGGATCAAGAATTCCGTTTTCAACCATATCTACATACTGTTCTGTCAGGGCATCAAATCCTGTTCCGACTTCTGACTCTCTTACTTTGTTAATAATAACAGCACCTTCGAGTCCTGCATTTGCAGAAATGTGGAATAACGGAGCTTCCAGGGCTTTCAGTACAACTTTGGCACCTGTCTTCTCATCGCCTTCCAGTTCTTCAATTGCCTTAGCAACTGCTTTTGATGCATGGATATAAGCTGATCCACCACCGGAAATGATGCCTTCTTCTACTGCTGCTCTTGTAGCATTCAGAGCATCTTCCATACGAAGTTTTGCTTCTTTCATCTCAGTCTCTGTTGCTGCTCCGACACGGATAACAGCTACTCCGCCTGCAAGTTTTGCAAGTCTTTCCTGCAGTTTTTCTCTATCGAAATCAGATGTTGTCTCTTCGATCTGAGCCTTGATCTGTGCAACACGATCTGCGATTGCATTCTTGTCTCCCATGCCATCAACGATGACTGTATTTTCTTTCTGTACTTTTACAGATTTTGCGCGTCCAAGCTGATCCATAGTTGTATCTTTCAGTTCCATGCCAAGCTCTTCTGAAATTACCTGACCACCTGTCAGTGTAGCGATGTCTTTTAACATCTCTTTTCTTCTGTCACCATATCCAGGTGCTTTAACTGCAACAACATTGAATGTTCCACGCAGTTTATTAACGATCAGTGTTGTAAGAGCTTCTCCTTCGATATCCTCTGCAATGATAAGAAGTCTTGCTCCCGCCTGAACGATCTGCTCCAGAAGTGGAAGGATTTCCTGAATGTTAGAAATCTTCTTATCTGTGATCAGGATATATGGATCATCCAGATTAGCCTCCATTTTGTCCATGTCTGTTGCCATATATGCAGATACATATCCGCGGTCAAACTGCATTCCTTCTACAAGGTCCAGCTCTGTCTTCATAGTTTTAGATTCTTCAATTGTGATGACTCCGTCATTAGATACTTTTTCCATAGCGTCTGCTACCATCTGTCCGACTTCAGCATCACCTGCTGAGATTGCTGCTACTTTTGCAATCTGGTCTTTGTCTTTTACTTTGCTTGACATCTTTGCAATTGCTTCAACAGCCACATCTGTAGCTTTCTTCATTCCTTTACGAAGAATGATTGGGTTAGCTCCTGCTTCCAGGTTCTTCATACCTTCATGAACCATTGCCTGTGCAAGTACGGTTGCTGTTGTAGTACCGTCTCCGGCTACATCATTTGTCTTGGAAGCGACTTCTTTAATCAGCTGTGCTCCCATGTTCTCAAATCTGTCTTCCAGTTCGATCTCTTTTGCAATTGTAACACCATCATTTGTGATCAGTGGTGCTCCGAATGATTTATCCAGAACTACATTACGTCCTTTTGGTCCGATTGTTACTCTTACTGTATCAGCAAGTTTATTAACGCCTTCTTCCAAAGCTCTTCTTGCTTCTGCACCATATTTAATTTCTTTTGCCATTGGTATCTACCTCCTGAAATATATAAATGATTTGCTTAATTACTCACAGATGGCTAAAATATCATCTTGTTTTACGATGATGTATTCTTCGTCATCGATCTCAACATTTGTTCCTGCATATTTGGAATAAATTACCTGCTGACCTGCTGTAACGTGCATCTCAACTTCTTTTCCATTCACCATTCCTCCTGGTCCTACAGCGATAACTTCTGCCTGCTGTGGTTTTTCTTTAGACTGTCCAGGGATCACGATTCCTGACTTTGTAGTCTCCTCTGCTACACACTGTTTTAATACAACTCTGTCACCTAATGGTACTAACTTCATATCTATTCCTCCTTAAATCATTTTCTGTATTATTAGCACTCAATAAAAGAGAGTGCTGAAAGATTCTAGATATAAAATAGCACTCTCTTTTTGGTTTGTCAACACACTTTCTATTTAGTTTAGAAGTTTTTTATAAAATCCGTTTTGTATTTTGAATTTCATCACTTTTCCAGCCTTATTCCAGTAACGTTCTTTTATAATTCCTTTACATATCACCGGATCTTCTAAATTCTCAATGCTGCATTCATAAATACCGTCCAATGAATATGATGTAAGTTCCGCTTCTTCAGATACCAGATACAACGTTTCTTCTTCCTCATCATATGCTATGATCTTACATAAATATTCCGTTTCATCAAAAAAACTGTCCTCCAGAATCACACGTTCCATTCGGAGTTTTGCTGTACATCCTTCATATCCCACTGCCTGTATCCTCCTTTTATAGTATGAAAAGGGTATCAGTCGCCCGATACCCTTTATAATTCTTATTATTTTGTACGTTCTGCTTTAATGCGGTCCAGTTCAGTAAATACGTAATCATTGATTACTTTAATATACGTTCCTTTCATTCCCGAAGAGCGGGATTCTATTACCCCTGCACTTTCGAATTTTCTAAGAGCATTTACAATAACGGATCTTGTAATTCCTACTCGATCTGCAATCTTACTTGCAACAAGGATTCCTTCGGCTCCATCCAGTTCATCAAATATATGAATGATCGCCTCCAGTTCCGAATAAGACAATGTGCTGATCGCAGACTGTACAATATGCTCTTTTCTGGTCTCTTCTGCACTTTCTTCATTCACGGATCTTAACATCTCAAGGCCAACGACCGTCGTTCCATATTCGCTCAGAATAATGTCGTCAATTTCATACACCTTATCTTTTTTATAAATAAAAAGTGTTCCAAGTCGTTCTCCGGCAATGTCAATAGGTGTAATAATCGCTTGGTAACCTTTGACAGTTTCTTCGGAAAATCCAAGTGTCTGAAGATTTACATTTTCTTTTGTTGATAAGATACTAAGCAGGCGCTCATTCAGCATATCGTCTACATGCTTTCCGATCTCTCTCTCGATCAATTCGGTAATGTAAGGCACACCTTCACATTTGCTTCCGCCAAGCACTTTTCCTTTTTTACTGATCACCAATACGTTCGAATCCAGAATCTCTGTAAGGACTTCACAGATATCGTTAAATACGACTTTGCTCGAACTGTTGTTATGCAGTAATTTGTTGATTTTTCTGGTTTTATCCAACAATTGTACGCCCATTTACATTCCTCCATCCTTATGAATGTATATTATCATACAATTCTGAAACATTCAACGAATTTTCCTAATTTTCCTTAGTATTTTCAATATTTTCTACATATCCACACTGTTCATCACTGCAGACCAGTTTATTTCCCTTTTCAAGCATATATGCGCCACATCTCGGGCATTTTTTTGTTGATGGCTTCTGCCATGACATAAATTCACATTCCGGATTATCTTCACATCCGTAATATCTTCTTCCTTTTTTCGTTTTACGGATTACAACGTCTTTTCCGCAGATTGGGCATGGTACTCCTATTTTTTCCAGATATGGTTTGGTATTACGGCAATCTGGGAATCCTGGACAAGCCAGGAATTTTCCATGCGGACCATACTTCACTACCATATTACGTCCACATTGTTCACAGATTACATCTGTAACTTCATCTTCTATTTTCACCTGTTCCAGTTCTTTTTCAGCTTTTTCTACTGCTGCTTCCAGATCTGGATAGAAGTTTTCAATAATTGTCTTCCATCTGACTTTGCCTTCTGCGACTCCATCAAGAAGACTTTCCATATTAGCTGTAAAGTTCACATCTACAATACTTGGGAATGACTGCTTCATAATATGATTTACAACTTCTCCAATCTCAGTCAGATAGAGATTTTTATTTTCTTTGGCCACATAACGTCTTGCAATAATTGTGGAAATTGTCGGCGCATAAGTACTTGGACGGCCGATTCCGAGTTCTTCCAGTGTCTTAACCAGTGTTGCTTCTGTATAATGAGCCGGCGGCTGCGTAAAGTGCTGCTTCGTATCAAGACTTTCCTTCGTAAGAACCGAATCCATATCGAGACCTTTTAATAATACATTGTTCTCTTCTTTTGCCTCTCCCGCTTCTGTGTACACACTTCTGAAACCTTCAAATGAAACTTTGGATGCGGCAACAGTAAAACGGTACTGTCCTGCTGCAATCTTAACAGAAGTGGTCTCATATCTCGCCGGCTGCATTCTGCTGGCGATAAAGCGTTTCCACACAAGCTGATACAGACGGAACTGATCCCTGCTCAGGAATTCTTTCACTGCTGCCGGAGTTCTGGTTACATCAGTCGGACGAATCGCCTCATGCGCATCCTGGATGATTTTCTTATCAGAAGTCTTCTTTGCATCACCCTCCGCTACATACTCTTCTCCGAATCCTTCTTTGATATATTCTCTTACTGCTGCATCTGCTTCCTCTGAAATACGGGTAGAATCAGTACGCAGATATGTGATCAGACCTACCGTTCCACTGCCCTTGATGTCAACACCTTCATATAACTGCTGCGCAATACGCATTGTCTTAGCCGTCGCAAAATTCAGCGCTTTAGACGCTTCCTGCTGAAGTGTACTGGTTGTAAAAGGTACCGGTGCTTTCTTTGTTCTTTCTCCTTTTTTTATGTCTGCAACAGAATAATCTGCATTCTCTACTTCTTTGACAATTGCATCCAGTTCTTCCTTTGATGAAATCGTCATCTTATTTTTCTCTGTTCCATAGAATTTAGCCGTAAGAAGTTTTCTTTCGCCTTTCACTTTCAGATTCGCATCAAGTGTCCAATACTCTTCCGGTATAAATGCATCTATCTCCTCTTCTCTGTCTGCAATAATTCGAAGTGCAACAGACTGTACACGGCCGGCACTTAATCCCCTCTTAACCTTTGCCCACAAAAGCGGACTGATCTTGTAGCCTACAATTCTGTCCAGGACACGACGTGCCTGCTGTGCATCCACCAGATCCATGTCTATCTCTCTTGGATTTTTAAGCGACGCTTTTACTGCATTCTTGGTAATCTCATTAAAACTGATTCGATAAAATTTTTTATCCTCTAATTTTAACGCTTTACTCAGATGCCAGGATATTGCTTCTCCTTCACGGTCCGGGTCAGTTGCCAGATAAATCTTGTCAGCTTTCTTCACTTCCTTGCGAAGCTTTGCAAGGATTTCTCCCTTTCCTCTGATCGTTATATATTTTGGTTCATAATCATTTTCAATATCGATACCCATCTGGCTCTTGGGCATATCTCTTACGTGACCATTCGATGCGGTCACTACATAATTACTTCCTAAAAACTTTTTAATTGTTTTCACCTTCGCAGGTGACTCCACGATTACCAGATAGCGTGCCATAATTTCCTCCATAATAGCGGCTGTATCTTTACTGCAGCCTTATATAATAATTTCTGGATACTTCCTTTACATATCCATTTAATTCTAACGTGATCAGTCTTTCCATTAACTCTGTAACTGAAAGTCCTGTTTCTTTCATCAGCTGATCTGTCCCTTTCGGAAACAAATCGAGACAACTATACACCATAAACTCAGTACTTTCAAGCATTTTTTCACTTTTGTTTCCTTTTTGCCCGATTTCCACCGGATTAATGTTCCATTCATCCATCAATTCTTCCGGGGTAATCAGTATCCCCGCTCCCTGCTTGATCAGTCTGTGACACCCCTGACTTAACACACTGTTTACCGGTCCCGGAAGAGCATATACATCCTTTCCCTGCTCCAATGCAAGATCCGCAGTAATCAATGATCCGCTCCTTTCTTTTGCTTCCATAATAAGTATCCAGTCCGCCAGCGCACTGATGATTCGATTTCTTCTTGGAAAATTCCATGCATACGGCTGGGTTCCTGGTGAAAATTCGGATACTATTCCTCCTTTTTCCTGTATATCCATATACAATCCTATATTCTCTCTTGGATAACAGACATCTACTCCGCATCCAAGTACCGCATATGTCACACCACTTTCTTTAGCCCAACTGCTATTTAACGCTCCTCTTTGTCCTGCACCGTCAATTCCTCTTGCCATACCACTTATTATCTGTATTCCTGCTTCTGCAAGGCTTTTTCCATATTGTAATGCCATCTGTTCACCATACGCCGTACAGTTTCTCGCCCCTACAATCGCCGCACTTTTTCTTTTTTCATCCGGAAGTTGTCCGAGTACATATAATGCATACGGAGGATCGGTAATATATTTCAGTTTTTCCGGATACGTCTTTAAAAAGTACGGAATAAACTGTATTCTTTTTTCTTCTGTCCTTCTCCATTTTTCTTCAAGTTCTGTATCTTTTTTTGCATTCTTTAATATCGCCACATCCTTCTCGTTTAGAAAGCGCAGTTTATCTAACTTAGTTTCTTCTATATAATATATGGCTTTTCCAGATCCATATACATCTCTTAGTTTTTGCTTCTTCAGATCTGTAATCTCTTTTATTCCTGCCAGCCAGTATTCGTAGATCATCTGCTTTTCTCCTTTCTTAACGTCCCCAATATTTTTTATCCAACGACCGATAAGCGATTGCCTCTTTTAAATGCTTCTCCGTCACTTTTTCACTGTAATCCAAATCAGCGATCGTTCTTGCAACTCGTAAAATCTTATGATATGTTCTCGCTGTCAGCCCCATCCTTTCAAATGCCTTCTCCATCAACTTTCTTTCCGCACTGCCTAATGGAATATAGGTCCTGATTTCTCCCGGTCCAAGCATAGAGTTTGTACGGATTTGCGTTCCCTCATATCTTTTTTTCTGTAATTTTCTTGCTTCTACTACTCTGCTTCGTATTACCTCCGATGATTCCTCCTCTTTTTTTCCTATCCTTTCTATATCCAGTTCCCGGTACTCCACTTTCGGTGTCTCAATACACAGATCCATACGATCCAGAAATGGCTGACTTACCTTTCCAAGATATTTCTGGATCTGTGACGGCGTACATGAACATTTCTGCATATCTGGATAATTACCGCATGGGCACGGATTCATGGCTGCTACCAGCATAAATTCTGCCGGAAATGTAAAATTTCCATAATTTCTGGCAATATGTATCTGATGTTCCTCCAAAGGCTGTCTCAACACTTCCAGTACATTTCTCGGAAACTCTGCCAGTTCATCCAAAAATAACACACCTCCGTGAGCCATACTGATTTCTCCCGGTCTTGGTGTCATTCCACCTCCAACTAATGCAGTCTTCGTTATGGTATGATGAACACTTCGAAACGGACGCCTGGTGATCAAAGGCTGCTCTTTATCTATCATTCCAAGTACACTGTATATTCTGGTAATCTCCAGGCTCTCCTCCAATGACAATTCCGGTAAAATTGTCGCAATCCTTCTTGCAATCATCGACTTGCCGGATCCCGGTGGTCCTGCCATCAATAAATTATGTCCTCCCGCCACGGCAATCTCCGCTGCCCTCTTCACCGCATTTTGACCACATATGTCTGAAAAATCCTCTTTTTTATTTTCGAAAATATTTCTTTGTGCGGAGGACCTTCCCTGTTTTTTTCTATGTATCTCTTTTTCATCTCCGTTCAGATATACGCAGAGTTTTTCCAGATTATCAGCGGGAAGAATCTTTATCCCGCTCACAAGCCTGCCTTCTATTTCATTTTCTTCCGGCAAAATACAGGCAGTACAGCCCTGATTCTTAGCTTCCATAACGATTGGCAGCACACCTGACACACCTCTTATTTTCCCTTCCAGACTCACCTCACCAATCACTGCCACACCTTTTAGTGCCTCTTCCGGTACATAATTCATTGCTGCCAGAACCGCCAGTGCAATCGGCAGATCAAACGACGCTCCTCTTTTTCTAACTGTTGCCGGAGCCAGATTCACAATAATCTTCTTAGCCGGTAATTTCATTCCCGAATTGCGAATTGCTGTACGCACTCTCTCTGATGCTTCTTTTACTTCCGAAGACAGATATCCTACCATGTGAAACATCGGAAGTCCGTTACTGACATCAGCCTCCACTCTGATCATCTCTACACTCAGTCCCTGAACAGCTGCAGATAAAACTGTACAAAACGACATCTACATACTCCTTTCTGTATCCGTATCCACCAGGTTCGATCGTGATTCCTGCACCCGGCTTTTTTCGGTACAAGCTTATTAAATTAAATTTACAATTGATATTCCGGCCGAAATAGCCGTTAAAGAAGCAGCTGCTCATCGCATTGCTGCATAGGATAAAACGAAAAAAGAACAGAATATATGATTCCTCATCTTCGTTAAATGTGCAATCATCATATCCTATTCTTTCTGTTATGTCAATATTTTTCCAGTTCCATTTTCTGTTTCCTGTTGCAGTTTGTATTTCGTTCCACTTTGATCTGCACTTCTTCCATTAAAACGTCCTAACACCACACCAAGTATTCCACTTAAGATCAACAGGAAGTAAAAACTGATCCCACGATTCACCAATACTACAGCAGCAACCGGTACCGAAGAAAACATACCGGCAAATAATTTTACAAAAGAAAATTCACTGATTCCTTCCGCTCCCGGAAACGGAAGAAGCGCTGTTGTCATATATAATATAATCTGATGTAAAAAAAGACTTCCAAATGTACTGCCTGCTTCTCCCATTGCATGATATACTGCCCACGGAACGCTGAACCAGCAGATAATCTGTACCAGGCTCACCCCAATTACCTGTAATGTAAGGTTTGGATCTTTTTTAAAAAAATCTTTGCAATTTTCAAAATCGTGTAATATATCATTAATTTTACTTTCCATTTTCTCTTTATGTCTAAATGGAAGTTTCATAACCAAAAAGCGAATCCCTTTTACGATTTTTCTTTTCAGTCTGTCAGATACGATCACGATCATCAGTGCGGCAATAAAAACCAGATTCATAATATAACCAACCAATGCCAGTATCAGCATAATTTTATTCAGGTGTATTCTTCCTGTCAGAATCCAGAACGCTGCAATGTTTTCCATCAGAAATGCTGCAATCTGAAAACTCGTAAGCTCTGTTAAAAGTGCCATCGTTCCATGTGCCACGTGGATCTTATCTTTGCTCATCGCATATAGCTGCAATGGCTGTCCTCCGGTCGCCGATGGTGTTACCGAACTGAAGAAATAGCCAATATATGCATATTTCATAGCCTCTTTAAAGCTTACCCGATATCCAAAAGATACTAAAACTTTTCTCAGATTAATACCTTCTGCAATATTAAACACTGCTGCCAGACCCAGGCCTGCCGTCAGCCATTTCGGATCCGCATTTTTCATTGCATTCCATACAGATTCTATATCCGCACCCTTCAATACAATAAATATGACTACAATCACCAGCAATATAAATAACACAATATATTTTTTAACTGATCTCTGACCTTCCTGCCGTTTCATACTTTTCTTCAATCCTTCTAAATTCATATCCTTGTGCCTTTAACATTGGAATTGCTTTTTTCAGTGCTTCAATTGTTCTTCCCGGTGCACCATTTTCTCCTCTTCCATCATGCAGGCATATCACTGCTCCCGGAAATACACGTCTAAGAATTTTATTGCAGATACTGTCTGCCGTCTCCTTTGCAGACCAGTCCTGCGCCATTACATCCCAAAAAATCAGTTGCAAATGCATTTTCCTGATGCAGTATAAACTCATCAGGTTCAAATGTCCCCATGGTGGTCTGTATTCTTTTACGTCAATTCCCATTTTTCCCATAATCTTCCTGGATTCTTTCAGATCCCTTTTCGTCCTTCCAGGTCCGAACAGCATTGCACTTTGATGACTCAAAGAATGTATTCCTATCGAATATCCACTTTTTTTCATCCGTTTCACAATATCCGGATGTCCCTGTGCAGCTTCCGCTACCATGAAAAAGGTTGCCGGAACCTGTTCCTGATCCAGAAGATCCAGTAATTTGTTCGTATATACGGTATCAGGTCCGTCGTCAAATGTCAGATATAAAACCTTTTCTTCTTTTTTCGCCATCTTTTTGTCTCTGATAATCCAGTGGTACTTCATCAGATATGTTGGAATGATACTATATCCAAGTGCTCCTGCACCTATAATTCCTGCCTTTACTGCTTTCTTCATTATGCCGTCATCCTCTCTTCCATGATCTCTACCGCCTTATCCAGAGAAACATCTATCATTTCCTTCCGGGCATGTCTTACATTCTCATCCATCTGTTTCAGAAGTTTTCTGTCATTCAGAAGTTTTTCCAGTTCCGGAATATAATCCTCGTGTTTTCCCCATACCACTTTTGCAAATCCTTTTTCTGCCGCATACCTTGCATTGTTCATTTCCTGCTCCAGAAATGGATGAATCACAAATAACGGTACCTGACTGTGAAGAATTTCAAACAACGTGATCCCTCCGGCTTTTGTGATCACAAGATCTGCCCACCGCATATATTTACTGATATTTTCTGTATATCCCAGTACTTTGACATCCTCATACCGGTTCACCCATTCTTCGTACATTTTATGATTCTTTCCCGTAATAACAATGGTCTGAACAGATTGCATACTATGCAATTTTCCCAGTAATCTTCTCAAATCTGGCATGAGGCCAAGTCCGCCTCCCATTACAAGAACTCTGCGAACTTCTTTTTCATTTTCCAGATGTTTCCTGTCCATATTCAAGAACTGCTGACGTACAGGAATTCCTGTTACAAGAATATTCTCTGCTTTTGTACCTTCACAGATCAGATGCTCCTTAATCTCCCTGGTAGGTGCCAGATACAGATCTGTCTGATCTGCTTTCCATTCCGGATGCATGCTGATATCTGTAATACATGTAACCAGCGGTGTCGAAAGTCCAGTCTTTTCTTTATATGATGCAATTGCCTTTACACACATCGGATGTGTACAGACAATAACATCCGGCTGTTCCTTTTCCAGGATTTTCTTTAACTTTTTATAAATCGCAGCTCCTCTCGGCTGCATTTCTACTTTCATTTTTCCAGACATTTTATAAATAAAGTTATATATTCCGTGGCAATGCTCCACCATCAGACGAAATCCCCCAAAAATAAGTTTGCTGATATGTGGATATAATTCTTCCAGGAGATCTTTTTTTACAATTTCTGTATCTTTATCAAGCTTACGGAACTGTTCACAGATTGCATTGGCTGCCATTTCATGTCCCATTCCAAATCTTCCACTTAACACCAGTACTTTCATAACTGCCACCCTTTCTCACATACCTTCTGATATGTCTCTTTCTTATGGTGTTAAGTATAGACTTTGATTCTTAAAATAATTGCCATATAATTCTAAAGATTTCTTAAAGACTTTTCTAAGAAGGAAAAAAGGCTCTCAGTTTTTCAATTGCACTCTTCTCAATCCTTGAAACATATGATCTTGAAATTCCCAACATTTTGGCGATTTCGCGCTGTGTATATTCTTCTTCATTATATAATCCATACCGCAATTTCAATACTATGCGTTCTCTTGCAGACAGTTCTGACTCAACTTTCTGATATAATCGTATGACATCTTCTTTTTTTTCGAGCCTGCGATGAACATCTTCTTCTCCCATCTCGATCACATCAAATAGCTGTATCTCATTTCCCTCCCTGTCTGTTCCGATCGGTTCATACAAAGAGACTTCTTTTGACGATTTTTTCTTTCCGCGGAAATGCATCAATAATTCATTTGCTACCCCCGTCTAACGGCTCTAAAAATTTCGATAAAATTTCGTCTTTTGTTTCTCTTCCTTTGAAATAAATATGAGCACTGTTACCATCCCATATAACAACTTCTATCAATTCATGTATAAGTTCTCTTTTCTTATCATTTGGCATAGCATCAAACGTTGTTGGAAATGAAGAAAAGGTTTCTTTTAATCTTTCAATCTGATTTTTCTTTTCCATTTGATTATTATTAATGCTTTCCAATTTATAAATAGACTCTCGAATCACTTTCTGCTTTTCATTGAGTGAATTATATTTATTTCTCATACTTTCGGTAAATTCAACATTTTCCGCTGGTTCATTGGATAATCTCTCCATGATATTTTCCTTTTGTCTTTCTATATTTTTATCCTCTTTCTTTAATTCTTTAAGTTCTGAACGATTATCATCGGATGTTTCAAAGATTTTTTCTTCTGCATAATCTAATTGCTTCAAAAAGACCGCACTATTTTCACTTAATTTCTTTATTTCTTTACAAACTAATTTATCCAACTCAAGACCATGCGGATTTTTCATATCACAATTTGTCCGTCTGCTTTTTTCTTTTTCCTCACACAAATAGCCAAAATTTTTATTTCCATTAATATCAACGCTGTTATAACCTTTCGGACGCATGAAAGAACCACAATTTCCACATCTTAAAATTCCCGACAATAATGCACTATTCTTCCGATCACTTCTATATTTTCTCGACCGGCTCAATTCCAATCTTTCCTGAAATTTCAACCACTCTTCCCCTGTCATAAATGGCTCATGTTCTCCAACTGCTACAATCCATTCTTCCACTGGATGTTGTTGATGTGATTTTCCTCCATTTTGATTCATTTTGTTATAAACCATAAGACCACGTGTTCCATCATAAGAAGCCTTAGCACCCGAAACAACTGCGCCTTTTTTACTGAAATATTCATACATATTCTGGTCTGCTGCCGCATACACGGGATTTCTAAACAACTGTCCCAAGGCACTGATTGAAAAATACTTTCCATTTCTTGTTCTAATTCCCATTTCATGTGAATAACGTTCAACCTGAGTCAACGAACCTGTTTCTTTATATTTCTTATATATTTTCATGAAGATTTCTTTTTCCTCTGGAACAACCTCTAATTTATGTAAATATCGTATTTTATTAGAATACAACGAAATAACTTCCGTCTGTTGCACGCTTTTATATCCCAAAGGTGTTGTTCCCCCCAACCATCGACCGGTTCTTGCAAGACTCAACATATTATCACGAATTCTTTCCGAAATCATATCTCGTTCCATTTCTGCAAATGCCATAAATATATTCATCATAAATTTATGGTTACAATCAAGGGTTGAAAAATCCTGAGAACTACACATGAATTCTACATTATGTGTATCAAACTCTCTCAAAATATCCACATAATCCCGAAGGCTTCTGCTAATTCTGTCAATCTTATAGCAAACAACAAGTGACACCTGGTTTTTTCTGCAACATTCTAAAAGTTCCTTAAATTGAGGACGGTTCGTATTCCCTCCCGAAAATCCATTATCACTAAATTCTTTAATTTCAATAGATTCATTGTAAGAAGGCAACCTTTTTATTTTTTCTTTACAATTTTCAATTTGAGCTGAAATACTATCTCCTTTATTCGTATATTTTGATTTTCTGGCATAAATTGCTATAAATCTATTCGGATTTAACTTTAGTTCTTTCATTTATTTTTCCACCTTTCCTACTATTACTATAAAGTTTATTTTTGTGGATTGCAAAAAATATTTATAGAAAAAGAATGCTTAGTATAATATGTAAGAATTATTGACAAATAGGGTGAAATTGACCTAAAATAAACCAAAAGAAAATACATGTGTAAACCAGATATGGAGAAAGGAGAAGTACATATGGGGAAGTTTTGTACAAATTGTGGAAAGGAATTAGGTGAAAATGCCAAGTTTTGCAGTAGATGCGGAAAACCAACAGGAGACAATATGCAAAACACACCAATAAATGTGGAACATAATGGAGGAAAGATTGAGAAAAAATGGTATCAGACGACAAATGGAATATGCCTTTGGTTAGTAATCTTTTTTCCAGTTGGAATCTATCTGATGTGGAAATATGCAGATTGGAAAAAGAAATGGAAAGTTACAGTTACTATACTGTGGATTGCAGTAGCAATTGGCAGAATAACAACCTTAGGAGACGATACATCTGATGTGGAAGAAAGTTTAATTAAAAATGAAAATTGTCCGTATGGAGCAACATATAATTTTAGTTTGGAAGAAGCTAAAGATAAAACTAGTAAGATTTTAAGTAACTATTATAACACAGAAATAGATTTAAATCAGATTGAGGAAACAACACAAGAATATTTGAACGATGGTATGTGTTATATGTATACGGTGGAGGTACCGCAAGGATATTCATTTGCAATACAATTTACAGTTTATGATGATAAGGTGTCAGACATAATGATTAAGGCGGGTGTTACAGCAATGGAAGAAATGACAAGTCAAACCGAGATTTTAGAGGATGTTCCGAAGCTTTTTTCAAAAATTGTTAGCGGCATGACAGATGACAAACTGAGTGTAGATGATATACAGTCAGCAATTGAAGCAGGAAATACAAATTATTATAGAAATGGCAATGCTTATGGAATATGTAAAATGCAGGAGTATTCTGCTCTAAAAATGTATAATTATGATGTGTCAGCATGTACAGAAGAAAAAGCAGAAGAAGCTGGCTGTCTGGATTTATAATAACGAGAAAAAGAAGGATTATATAATTAATATGATATAGAATTGCCTGTCATTATTATGATGACAGGCAGTTTTCTACTTTTGAGTTAATTGAGAACGTGGATAAGGTTTCTTTTCATCAGTCAGACCAGAAAGATAATCCATACTGGTATCGAGAGCCAAGGCAATTTTTCTGCATTGTTCAAATGTGAAATATCGTTTACCATTTTCGAGTTTTGAATAGTCACTTTGGTCAATACCTGTTAAGAGTTGCATTTTTACTTGAGTATATCCCAGTTCTTTACGTAATTCTTTTAATCGGGAAGACATAATTCACCTCCTGAAATGTGGTGTATTAATTATGTCAGTATGCCATATTGACAATAGGGTGAAATTGACCTAAAATAAAGAAAAATCACTGCTTTTACGCTGAAAAGAGGGAAAACATGAAAAGAATATGCAAAAATTGTGGCAATGAATTAAATGAAAATGCAAAATTTTGTAGCAGGTGTGGAACTAAGTATGAGCATAATCAAGAATTTGTATGCAGTAAATGTGGGAATAAAATAAATCCAAATACAAACTTTTGTGCATATTGTGGAGAAAAAATAATTCATGGTAATGGCTCGATAGATAAAACCAGTAATATTCAAGGTTATATAAAAAAGGGAGTAAACAGTTTTACATCTACACTGGATAATATGGCGGGAGAAAATGGTGAAGTTAAGATTGATATTAAAAAACTTTTTTCTGAAACATTTTCAAGTCATACGTTAGAAGAAAGGGAAGAATTATTTGTAAGTGGAACGAGTAAAACGACACCGAAAGAAGAAAACATGATAGTTGAATGGCCTACGCCGTGGTTATATGCAAGGGTATTTTTGATGCTGTGTATTGTGTTTGCCGGTTTATATTTTATGATACAGGGATTTGGAAATATGAATGCAATACCAGGAGCAATGTTTATAGGAGCAATGACAGTACCTTTTTCTCTAGTAATATTTTTCTGGGAAGCAAATGTTCCGAAGAATATAAGTATATTTGATGTTGTTTCGATCTTTTTTATAGGTGGAGTATTATCACTGATATCAACTCTTTTCATGTATGAAATTGTAGGGGATATAGGAGAACTTGATTATTATGGGGCGGTTCTTGTTGGTATTGCAGAAGAAGTTGGAAAGATTATTGTTGTAGGATATTATATAAAGAAGAAAAATTATAAATACATATTGAATGGATTGTTATTGGGAGCATGTGTTGGAGCAGGATTTGCAGTATTTGAAACAGCAGGATATGCATTTAATAGTTTATTATCGAGTACCAGTATTGCAATAATGATGAATACATTATTGATACGTGGAATTCTGGCTATCGGTGGACATACTGTATGGACTGCGATTGCGGGAGCAGGACTGATTTCAGTAAAAGGAGAAGAAAAATTAACAGGTAAGCATTGGAAAAATGTTAATTTTCTTAAATTTTTGATTTTTGTAATTATTTTACATGCAATATGGGACATGCCAATCTCATTTGGAAGTGAGTATTTTCTTGTAGAATGGATATTAACAGCAATTGCAGTTCTGGCAGTATTGACCTTGTTGAATTCTGGATTGAAACAGGTTGCGAATATAGCAGAAAAGGCAAAATTAAATAAAAATTAAAAGGAAATGGGTGAAAAATATGAGTAGATTTTGTGAAAACTGTGGTACTGAGTTAGAGGATAATGCAGGCTTTTGTCCTGAATGTGGAATGAAAGTGAATGGATATAGTGGGACGGAAGAAAAAAGTGAAATAAAAAATGAGGATTCTTCTGAAAAGGTTGCGATTCCGGAAGAAAAAGCGATAAGAAGTCAACAAACCTCAACGACTCCTGTATCTGATACAAAGAAAGGAAAGAACAAAGGATTTATTATATTAATTGTGTGCCTGTGTCTGGTAGGACTTGGGGCAGGTGGATATTTTGTTGTATATCCTCGGGTACTACAATATAGGGAACAACAGAAAAATGAGGAAAAAGCAGAGAAAGTTATCAATCTTATCAATTCTGTGACCAAGGAAGAAATGACAGTAGATTCTGAAAAGGATTTGGATACTGCTAAAAAAGAATATGATTCTTTATCTGGAAAACAGAAAAAACTTGTTAAAAATTATAATAAATTAACGAAAGCTTATAAATCTCTTACTGAATTGAAGAACGCTCAACAAATAATAGATGCTCTGAATGCAGTTGATAAAAACAGTCTTTCAGCAGATGATACCTCTGTCCAAGATATTCAAAGCAATTATGATAAATTAACAGATGCTGAGAAAAAACTTGTAACTAACAGTGATAAACTCACAGAATATGAAAAAATCATTCAAGATAAGCAGAACGAGAAACAGGCTCAGGAAAATGCAAAAGCTCAAAGTGAACAGAAAGCTCAGACACAGATACAAAACTCTCCAGCACCTGAAGATGAACTTCTTTCCTTAGTCGGCATTGATGAAAATTGGAACGATTTTGGTAATATCGACTCTAATCAGTATGAAAAACATCTGGAGGGAGTCATACGTCCTTATGTCATTAAGTTAATGGATAATTATTCATTCTGGCCAGCTACTACTATGATTACAATTTCGGAACAAGATCGAAATCAGCGTACTTATTTTGTGTTGATTCATGATGATTTGAACACTGGTTATTATGCCGCATTTATTGTTAATCTCAATACCAATTCTGTAACATTCAGTCCAAGTGATTCCAATATATCTATGTAATCAAAAAAGGGATTACCACTTTTTTAAGTCGGTAGTTCCTTTTCTTTTGCCCTTAAAGACGTTTCATTCGTTGATACAGGTAAATTTAATATTTTTTCTAACCGCCCTTTGCCAAAAGAAATTCAAAGGTTTTAACGGCAAATCAGCGTTTTTATATTTTCCCTTTTTAACTTGATTATTACGGTAACATCAGACTAAAAAATTCATTAATTTATCAATTCTGGGAGTTATTCATAAAGTCAATCCGAGTCAATTA
>ERZ894180.1096-NODE-1096-length-17973-cov-15.086784_pt1 | contig 17973 bp, 17 predicted proteins | sample MGYA00380278_ERZ894180 | MGnify/ENA primary metagenome ERZ894180 (study PRJEB32331, sample SAMN06328450) | human gut metagenome | biome: human gut microbiome; feature: stool | host: Homo sapiens | collected 2013-02-24 ...
GTATCCATCGAGATTCATATTTCACTCACATTGTTTACGCAGGTAAAGTGCGTGGCACGTTCCCAGTGTGCGGCGGAGGGGGCGCGCCTGAGACATATTAAGGTTGCTGCTCTACAGTCCTGCTCACGACGGAGAGCACATTAAGTGCTCTCCTGTTCGTGCGGAACTCGCGACAACCTTAATATGTCTCAGGCCCGCCCCCTCCGCCGCACACTGGGAACGCCACGTTGATGTCTGCTAAACCTTGCTCGTTCAGCTAATTACTTTGTTGGGGATCCACAATTTGCTGCAAGGTAAACTTGCATTGGGGCGTATCGTCCTCTTCTCGCGCCTCATCGAAATCGAAGATCATGATGGCGCAGTTGGGGAGTTTTGTTGGGAGCTCGAAGCCCTCTGGGGCTGCAGCCTTGATGAATTGGCGGCTGGCGCTGCCGTGGCTTACTGCTAGGAGGGTTTCGATGCCCTCGGAGCCCATGATATTGGTAAGCGCATCCACCATACGTTCTTGCAGCGCCTGGCTTCCTTCTCCTCCGAAGGGGACCAGGTCCTCGCCCGGATCCCAGACGTCGGTGGGCAGGGCGTCGTGGGGGCCTTCTTCGAAGGTGCCGTAGCAGCGCTCGATGATGCCTTCGCAGGGCTCGGCTGCTGCGTCCGGGCCGAGGAGCTCGCATGCGACGAGCTGAGCTGTGTCCATGGCTCGGCCTAAGGGCGAAGAGACCACTTTGTCGGGGACGACGCCGTGGGCTTTGAGCCATGCGGCTGCCATCCCGGCTTGCTGACGGCCTAAGTCGGTGAGCGGTGAATCGCAGCGGCCCTGGACCAGCTTTTTGACGTTGAACTCCGTCTGACCGTGACGGAGTAGATACAGCTTCTTCATGCTCTCCCCTTCTGCATAACCTGCTTTGCCGGCACAGCCTTACTCGTGGGTATGCCCTACGTAGTCTTCGTCGATCGTAATCTTGGCAATCGACTTGGGATATTCCGATTCGACCCGTTGTGCCAGCGCGTGCTTTACGTCTTCGGCACTCATCTGCAGATCCGAGGGACGCACGCAGTCAAAGATCACGTTGGTGTGCGTAGGACCCGGCACACAGCGTAGATCATGAATCGAGAGGCGGTTATCGATCTCCTGAGCCATTGCGTTGATACGCAGGCGCATGCTCGCCAGCTTGGGGTCATCGGTCACGATGGGATCGTAGTGAAGCGTAACGATCATGCCGTCTTCGTCCCTAAACGACTGCTCGATGTTATCGAGCGTGTCGTGACTTTCCAACGGGCTGTCCTCGGCCGCCATCTCGGCATGCGCACTTGCAAACTTCCTGCCCGGGCCGTAGTCGTGAACCATCAAATCGTGAACGCCCAAAACGCCGGGATAGCTCATGATCTTGTCTCGAATGTGCTTGACCAGCTTAGGATCGGGCGACTGACCCAAAAGCGGGCTCACCGTATCCTGGATGAGTTCAAAACCGCTCCAGCCAATATAGGCGCCAACGGCAAGGCCGACCCATGCGTCAAGATTGATGTGCGTCACCTGCGAAACAATCGCGCACGCCAGCACGGCGCCCGTGGCTAGGACATCGTTCTTGGAATCCTGCGCGGTCGCATGCAGCGTCTCGGACTCAATGCGGTCACCGAGCTTTTGGTTGAGGGCCGCCATCCACAGCTTTACGACCATCGAAAGCACTAGAACTGCCACCAGGGCAAGCGAGAACTCGACAGGTTCGGGGTGGATGATGCGCTCAACCGAGGACTTCACCAGCTCAACGCCAATCAGCAGCACGAGCGCCGCCACGACCAGACCCGAGAGATACTCGTAGCGACCGTGGCCGTAAGGATGCTCGGGGTCGGCCGGCTTGCTCGCCAGCTTAAAGCCCAGCACGCTCACGATGTTCGAGCTGGCATCGGACAGGTTGTTCATGGCGTCCGCCACAATCGAAACCGATCCCGACAGCACGCCAATTGCACCCTTCGCAGCGCATAGTGCCACATTGGCGAGAATACACACCACGCCCGTCAACGTGCCCACGCGCGCACGGTCGCCCTGCGCACGCTTAACAATCCACTCGACCATCTACATCCGCCCCCACGGTACTACCTATATATCTATTGCTCAAACGGATTGTAGTGTAGCCACTTTGTCCCCCAGATACAAAAAAGGCCGCGACCCACACGGGCCACGGCCTTGGAGCATGGCAAAGGAATCGTCCTTGTGTCGCACAGGTTTACGCGCTTACTTCGGCCACGCTCTTCGAGGTTTCGGGTGAATCGGCTCCGTCCCCCGTCGTCTGCCCCTTCGTCGGCACCACACCAAAGCAGTAGCTCAGCGCCGCAGACATCGCGAATGCTACACCACCGGCAGCGCAGCACCACAGCAGGTTCGAGATGCCGCCCGTGGCAAAGCCAATGACCATGAGGACATTCGTCATGCCGATGGTATAGGCCGTAACGTGGCCCACGGCCGCAACAAGGCCTCCGACGGCGCCGCCAATGGCCATGCACGTCAGGCACCTGCCATATTTAAAACCGCAACCGTACAGCGCCGGCTCGCTTACGCCACCAAGCACGCCCGAGATCGAATAGCCCAGCATGAGCGCCTTCTCGTCCTTATCCGCAACGCGAAGCGACGCGCCAAAGGGCATGCCCCAAACGGCGAACGTTGCCATCGTCGCGGCGATCAGGATGCACGAATCCGTTCCCACACTCATAAACTGCGCATAGGCGAGCGATAGGACGACGTTGCTGACGCCCGCGATCTTTAGGAACTCCCAGCCTGCGGCAAGCCCCATGAGCGTGAGCAGCGACACAATGCCACCGGAATTGCCAAGCATAAACATAAGCTGGCCCAACAGCATGCCCAGATAGCTGCCCGCCGGCGCCGTAATGCACAGCGAAACCGGAACCATGACAAGCAAGGTCGCAAACGGAACAAACGAAAACGCCACGGCCTTAGGGATAACGCGCTTAAAGAAACACTCCACTCGCCATAGCACGGGCACCGAGATGAGAACCGGAATAACAGTCGTCGTGTAATCGTTGACCGGCGCAGGAAGCAGACCATACACGGAAGTCATCGATGCCCCCGTCGTCGATGCGGCATCGACAAGCTTGAGTAAATCGGGTGCAATCAATACGCCGCCCAGCATCATGCCCAGCTGCTCCGAGCAACCGAGCTGGCGGGCGGCCGCCCAACCAAGATAAATGGGCAAAAAGTAGTAGCCGGCGTTATAGAGCCAACTGTAGAACAGGCGATAGATATCGGAATCGGCAGACCACAGGCCCAGCATGCCTTCGCCCATAATGACAGCGACGGTGCGGAACAACGCCGCGCAGACAATAAACGGCAGCGCCGACATCATGCTTTTGGACAGATAGTCCACCACGGCCATGGCGTTTGATGAAACCGACGTTGTAAACGAGGTGTTAGAAACTTGTAGCATGGAACGCCTTTCCCAATATGACATGCGGGCTGTCCCTTTGTCACATCGTGCGGTATCGACCGATTGCGCGGTACTTTTCGTAGCGGAGGTTTGTGAGGGTCGCGTCGTCGAGCTGCCCAAGCGTATCGAAGGCATCAAATGCCGAGGACATGACGGCACCGGCGATCTCCTCATGCGACAGGCCCTTATCGTCAACAATGCCGTCGATGATGCCGAGCGCCAGCAGATCGGGGGCCGTGAGCTTAAGCGCCTCGGCGGCCTCATCCGCACGCTCGGTATCCTTCCACAGGATCGACGCACAGGCCTCGGGGCTCACGACCGAATAGGCCGAGCTCGAGAGCATCAGGATGCGGTCGGCCACGGACAGCGCCAGCGCGCCACCAGAGCCGCCCTCGCCTGTCACCACCGAGACAATCGGCGTCTTAAGGCCGCTCATCTCCATGAGATTCTGGGCGATGGCCTCGCCCTGACCGCGTTCCTCGGCACCGATGCCGCAAAACGCGCCCGAAGTATCGACCAGGCACAGAACCGGTCGACCAAACTTTTCGGCCTGGCGCATCAGGCGACGCGCTTTGCGGTAGCCCTCGGGATGTGCCATACCAAAGTTGCGACGCATGCGCTCTTTGGTCGTGGTGCCGCGCTCGATGGCGATGACCGTTACGGGGCGTCCGTCTTTCCAGCCAATGCCAGCCACCACAGCAGCGTCGTCGCCAAAGTAGCGGTCGCCGTGCAGCTCCACAAATCCATCCAGGCCCAGCGAGATCATCTCGCCTGCCGTGGCGCGATCTGCCGAGCGGGTCTGCTTGACAATCTCGAGCGCGGTTTTTGGTGCGGCCGAGCGCTTGAACAAGTGTCCCAGCTTTTTGCCGCGGCGACCCGTATGCACGATCTCATGCGGTGCCCCCAGGCCGGGCGCGTGCCCTTCGTGCAGCGCCAGCAGCTCGCCTACCGTGAGCGCAATCTCGCCACGCGGAACAACGGCATCGCAAAAGCCGTGCTCCAGCAAAAACTCGGAGCGCTGGAATCCCTTGGGCAGGCGCTTGTGCATGTTCTGCTCGATCACGCGCGGGCCGGCAAATGCCGTCAGGGCATCGGGCTCGGCCAGGATAATATCGCCCTCCATGGCAAAGCTCGCGGTTACGCCTCCGGTCGTGGGGTCGGTGAGCACCGTGATATACAGGCCGCCCGCCTCGCTGTGGCGCCTAACCGCCGCAGAAATCTTGGCCATCTGCATAAGCGATGTCACGCCCTCTTGCATGCGCGCACCGCCCGAAACGGTAAAGCCGACAACTGGCAATCCAAGCTCGGTCGCTCGCTCAAATGTGCGACAGATCTTCTCGCCCACCACGGAACCCATCGAGCCCATCATAAAGTTGGCGTCCATAAAGAAGAGCGCGGTATCGCAACCGCAGATTTTGCCCCTGCCGCACACAACGGCATCGTGCTCGCCCGAACGCTCGCTCACGCTCTTGAGCTTGTCGGCATAGCCGGGAAACGAGAGGAAGTCCTCCGGCGCCAGACTGGCATCCCATTCCTCAAACGTGCCCTCGTCAATCGTCATGCGCATGCGGTCGCGCCCGCTCACGCGAAAGTGTTTGCCGCAACGAGGGCAGACCTCGAGGTTGTCGTGCAGGCGCGCCTCATCGATCACGCGGCGGCACTCCGGGCACTTGATAAACACGTGGCGCGCGGGAAACTCGGCGCACGACTCGGTCATCGGTCCCTCGAGGACGTTGACCGTCTTCGCTTTTCTATTCATCAGCATAGAGATGCCCCATCAGATCGGTGTGATACATGCCCGACAAGAACTCGTCGTTTGCCAGCACGTCGAGCTGAAGCTCGCTGTTTTCGCTCACGCCCTCAATCACGAGCTCGCCCAGGGCCGAGCGCATCTTGCGAATGGCGCCGTCACGCGTGGGCGCACACACGATGAGCTTGCCAAGCATGGAGTCGTAGTACGGCGGAACTTTAGCACCGGTAAACATGGCGGAATCCCAGCGCACGCGCGGACCACCCGGCACACGCAACGCGGTGACCGTTCCGCATGACGGCAGAAAATCCGGCGTTTCGGCATTGATGCGGCACTCCATGGCGTGGTTGCGGACCGGCATGTCCTCCTGCTCAAAGGGCAGAGGCTGGCCGGCTGCCACGCGCAGCTGCCACTTGACCAAGTCGGTATCGGTCACAAACTCCGTAACCGGATGCTCCACCTGCAAGCGCGTGTTCATTTCCATAAAGTAGAAATTGCCGTCGTCCGAATACAGGAACTCGATGGTACCGGCTCCTTCGTAGCCGACGGCACGAGCCAGGTCACGCGCTGCCTTGTGCATGCGAGCACGAATGTCGTCGTGTCCGTCGAGGCACGGCGCGGGGCTCTCCTCGATTAGCTTTTGGTTGCGCCGCTGCACCGAGCACTCGCGCTCGCCGAGCGAAAACACATGGCCCTGCTTATCGGCCATAATCTGTACCTCAACGTGATGCGCCGGCGCGACGAACTTCTCCATGTAGCACTCGCCGTCGCCAAAAACGGCCTCGCCCTCGGCGCGTGCTTCAATAAAGGCCTTTGCCGCATCTTCCACGCGCTCGACCTTACGAATACCGCGACCGCCGCCGCCCGCACGCGCCTTAATAAGCACGGGGCAGCCAATGCGCTCAGCCTCGGCCGTTGCCTCCTCGGGACTTTTGAGCAAATCGCAGCCCGGCACGATGGGCACGCCCGCCGCGGCAGCCGTTCGACGTGCGGCGTCCTTGTCGCCCATGCTGTCGATCACCTTGGCCGAAGGACCAACAAACGCCAGGCCATACTTGTCGCAGTCGCGCACGAAGCTCGCCTTCTCGGAGAAAAAGCCATAGCCGGGATGAATTGCCTTAGCTCCCGACTTTACGGCACAGGTGAGCACAGCATCGTCGTTGAGGTAGCTCTCGGCAAGACGCGGACCGCCGATGCAATACGCCTCGTCGGCAAGCTGCACGTGCAGCGCGTCCGCATCGGCCGTGGAATAAACGGCGACGGTCTTGATGCCCATATCGCGGCACGCGCGGATAACACGGACCGCGACTTCGCCGCGGTTGGCGATGAGCACTTTGTCGAACATGAAGCCTTCCTTAACTTTCGTGCATGAGTGCAAAAGACATATCGGCGCGGCAGCAAACCTCACCGTTGACGCTCGCAGTACCCGTCGCAAAGCGGAACGGCCCGCGCGCACGCGTGATGGTGCACACCAGATCAACCGTGTCGCCCGGGCGCACCGGACGCTTAAAGCGCACCTTGTCCAGACTCGTGTAGAACGGCGTCGCGCCGCGCGCTTCCTCATCGCCCATCAGCAGCACGCAACAGTTTTGGGCGAGCATCTCGCACTGAATCACGCCGGGGACCACCGGGTTTCCCGGAAAATGCCCCTGCAAAAAGTACTCGTCGCCCGTAATCGTGATCTTGCCGTGGGCCTCGTCGCCCACCAGCTCGGCCTCGTCGAGCAAAAGCATCGGTTCGCGATGCGGCAACAGTTCCTTAAGCTCTTCTTTGTTCATGGATATCACCTATCCGATCCTCATGAGGCAGCTGCCAAACTCCACGAGGTCGCCGTCGGCCACGCAGATCTCGAGCACCTCGCCGTCTGCCTCTGCCGTTACCTCGTTGAGAACCTTCATGGCCTCGATGATGCAGAGCGTCTCGCCGGCCTTGACCTTAGAGCCCACGTGCACAAACGGCTCGTCGCCCGGCGCCGGGGCAGCATAGAAAACGCCGACCATGGGAGCGGTCACCTCGGTGCCCTTGGGCTCCGGTGCGGCGGCAGGTGTCTGCGCGGCGGGCTCCGGTGCGGCAGGCGCGACTGTGGGAGCTGCAACTGGAGCGGCCATAGCGCTCGGCATGGGCATGGGCACGGCAACCGGCTGTGCGGCGCTCGCGCGCTCGAGTTCGACCGCGGTGCCATCGGGCTCCTCAACGCGTACGCGCGTGAGGCCGCGGTCCTCCATAACATCGGCTATCTCGGCAAGTCTTTTGGAATCCATGCTCTAGCTCCTCGTATATCTACGCAGCGCGATGGCGGCGTTGTGTCCGCCAAAGCCCAGGTTGGTCGAAAGCGCCCAGGTAAGGTCAGCGCGAACCGCGCGATTGGGCGTGTAGTCAAGATCGCAGGCGGGATCGGGCGTGTGGTAGTTAATGGTCGGCGGCACCACGCCCTGCTCGAGCGCCATGGCGCAGGCCATGACCTCGATGGCGCCCGTGGCACCGATCATGTGGCCGGTCATCGACTTAGTCGACGAGACGTGCGCGGCGCGCGCCGCGTCCTCGCCGAGCGCACGCTTAATGCCCGTCGTCTCGGACGAATCGTTGAGCTTGGTCGATGTGCCGTGGGCATTGATGTAGAGACCCTCGGAAGGCTTGACGTCGCCCTCGGTCACCGCCAGCGATATCGCGCGGGCAATGCCGGCAGCCTCGGGATCAGGACTCGTGATGTGATAGGCATCATCGGTGTTGCCGTAGCCCACGACCTCGGCATAAATGTGCGCACCGCGCGCCTGCGCATGTTCCATGCTCTCGAGTACCAGCACGCAGGCGCCCTCGCCCATCACAAAGCCGTCGCGGTCTGCATCGAACGGACGGCAGGCCGTCGCGGGATCGGGGTTGGTGGTCAATGCGCGGCAGGACGTAAAGCCCGCAACGGCATCGGGGATAATTGCAGCCTCGGCGCCGCCCGCGAGGATCGCGTCGGCATAGCCGTGCTTGATGGCGCGGAACGCCTCGCCCACCGCATGGGCCGAGGTTGCGCACGCGGTCACCACGGGCAGGGTCGGGCCCTTTGCCTTGTGGCGGATTGCGATATTGCCCGATGCCATGTTGGGGATCATCATCGCGATCATATAGGGCGATGCGCGGCGGGGCCCACGTTCGGCAATCGTATGGACGTTGTCGACGAGCGTCGTCATGCCGCCCACGCCCGAGCCCACGTAGACGCCCAGGCGCTCGCGATCGATGGCGCCTTCGACATCAAAGCCCGCATCGTGCATGGCTTCGTCCGAAGCCGCCATCGCAAACTGAACGCAGGGGTCGAGATGCTTGGCGTCACGCTTGCCAAAGTACTCGTTGCTGTCAAAGCCCTTGACCTCGGCTGCCACCTTGACGGCAAACGCATCGGTATCGAAGTGCGTGACCGGGCCGATGCCGCACGTGCCAGCACACATTGCCGCCCAGGTGGCAAGCGCGGTGTTGCCGAGCGGCGACACGGCACCGATACCGGTGATTGCAACTCTCTGTTCCATCATGGTCTCCTCATCCAAGCCGTTCTTCGGCCCTGGTTTCTACATCGCCATTCCGCCGTCGACGCGCACGACCTCACCCGTAATGTAGGCAGCCGCATCGCTCGCCAAAAAGCGCACCACGCCGGCCACCTCCTCGGGGCGCGCCATACGCTTAAGGGGAATCTGCTCCTCGGTTACCGTACGCACCTTCTCCGAGAGCTTTGCCGTCATATCCGTCTCGACAAACCCGGGGGCAACCGCGTTCACTCGTACGCCGCGGGGCGCAAGCTCGCGCGCCACCGCCTTGGTCAGGCCGATCACGCCCGCCTTGGAGGCAGCGTAGTTGGCTTGCCCAGCATTGCCCATCAGGCCCACGACCGAGCTCATGTTGACGACGCAGCCGCCGCGCTGGCGCATAAAGGTCTTGCTGAGCGCGCGCGTCGTGTTAAACGTTCCTTTAAGATTGACATCGAGCACGCGATCGAAGGCGTCATCGCCCATGCGCATGAGCAGGCCATCGCGGGTGATGCCAGCGTTGTTGACGAGCGCCCAAATGGAGCCAAAGTCGTTGAGGACCGCTTCCACGCACGCGTTGACGGCAGCGGGGTCGGCCACGTCGCATTGATATGAGCGCGCCGTGGCGCCAGCCGCCTCGCAGGCGTCGCACGTCTCGCGCGCCGCATCGACGCTGCCGGCATAGACGACGGCGATATCGTAGCCATCCTCCGCCAGACCGATAGCGCAGGCGCGGCCGATACCCCGCGAGCCGCCCGTGACCAGTGCCACGCGACGTGAGTCGTTGCGCTCGAGCGCGCCATTGTTCAAGTTGCCCATGTCATTCCTTTCGGGTTACAGCCCTGTGGACTATGCGAGCTCGTCGGCAATAGCTGCGACCTGCTCGGCCGTCTCGCACGAATACACACGAACGTCGCTCAGCGTACGCTTGACCAGGCCGGACAGCGTTTTGCCGGGGCCGACCTCAATAAATGTGTCGATGCCTTGATCCTGCAGAGCATGCAGCGTATCGACCCAGCGTACGGCATGGCTCACCTGATTGGCCAAGACATCCGATGCCGTCTGGGGATCCGCCGGATAGGGCGCCGCTGTCATATTTGCCAAAACAGGAATGAGCAACGGGGACGGCGCGTGACCGGCCTCAATATATGCGGCAAGGCCACAGGTCGCCTCGGCCATATAGGGGCTATGAAATGCACCCGACACCGCGACCTTCATGGCGCGGCCGCCAGCCTCTTTTACTAGGACGTCGAGCTCCTGCAGCGCCTCGGGCGCTCCGGCCACAACCGTCTGCTGTGGGCTGTTGTAGTTGACTGGCCAGCAGTCCTCGCCGGCCTGTTTTGCCAGGCCCTCGACTTGCGCCGCATCGAGCTTGATGACGGCGCGCATGCCGCCCGGATGGCGCTCGGCAGCCGTGGCCATCAATGCCGCGCGCTCACACACAAGCTCAAAGCCCGCTCGCGTATCGAACGCCCCCGCAAAGGTGAGCGCGGCGACCTCGCCCAGCGAGAATCCCGCACAGGCGGCAGGCACCACGCCGCGCTCACGCAGGGCGACGGCGACAGCCAAGTCGTGCACGAACACGCAAGGCTGCGTGTTCTCAGTCTGCGAGAGCTCCTCCTTGGAGGCGCTCCGGCACTGCTCACTGGTTCCCGGACGCACCTCGTCGGCGATCGCAAACACCTCGGCAGCCGCCGGTGATGCCTCGATGAGGTCGACGCCCATCGCGGGATGCTGGGCACCCTGACCGGCAAACAGAAACGCTACGCTACCCATGCGGACGCACCCTTCAGGACATGCTCGGCGCCATCGACCAGATCGTCGACGATTTCGCGTGCGCTCTGGCGTTCGTTGACCATGCCGGCAATCTGTCCGCACAAATACGAACCCTCTTCGTAATTACCGTCCTTTGCGGCTTTACGAAGCGCTCCCGTGCCCATGGCCCCGAGTTCCTCGGGACTTGCGCCCGCCGCCTCGTTCTTGGCATACGCGTTGGTAAAGGGGCTCTTGAGGGCGCGAACCGGATGTCCCGTCGAGCGACCGGTCGCGCGCGTCGACGTGTCGCCCGCCTTGAGCACCAGCTCTTTGTACTGTTCGGATACGGTGCACTCGTTTGCGACCAGAAAGCGTGTTCCCACCTGGACGCCGGCAGCGCCGAGCATAAAGGCGGCCGCCACACCGCGGCCATCGGCGATGCCGCCAGCCGCAACCACGGGAATATCGACCGCATCGACAACCTGCGGCACCAGCGCCATCGTCGAGGTCTCTCCAATATGGCCGCCTGATTCGGTGCCCTCGGCAACCACGGCAGTGGCTCCGCGACGCGCCACGAGACGCGCCAGCGCCACCGAAGCCACGACGGGTATGACCTTGATGCCTGCATCGTTCCAGGCCTTCATGTACTTGGTGGGATTGCCGGCGCCGGTCACCACAACGGGCACCCGCTCATCAATCACCACTTGTGCGACCTCGTCGACAAACGGGCTCATGAGCATAACGTTGACGCCAAAGGGCTTATCCGTTTTGGCGCGCAGCTCGTGAATCTGATCGCGCAGCCAGTTTGCGTCGGCATTCATGGCCGCGATAATGCCTAAGCCGCCCGCCTCGGACACGGCAGATGCCAGCGAGGCGTCGGCAATCCAGGCCATGCCACCCTGGAATACGGGCTTTTCAATGCCGAGCAGATCGCAGAGAGGAGACTTGAGCATCACTACTTCTCCAATGCCGCCTCGACCGTATCGACGAACTCGCCGACCGTCTTGGGGTTCTCCTCGGTATCGAGCTCAATGCCAAACTCGTCCTCGACGGCAACGAGGATCTCGACGGTACCCAGGCTGTCGAGGCCAATCTCCTCGAGCGTGGACTCGGGCTTCATCTCGACATCGTCAAGGCCGGCGGTCTCGCGGATAACGTCACAAACGCGCTCGAAGGTCTTCTGATCTGCCATGGTAGTTCTCCTTTGTTTGTGCCCTAGGGGCGTTTTCATTTCCTATGTGCAACTACTTCCAACGAAGTAGATAGCCACCTACATCCAAGCCGGCGCCAAATCCGACCAGGGCGATGGTGTCGCCCGCGTGCAGCGCGCCGGTATTTGCCAGTCGATCGAGAGCAAGCGGAATGCAGGCGCTCGAGATGTTGCCGGTTTCACGCAACGTTCGGACCACACGGTCGTCCGGCACACCCAGGCGCTTGACTGCCTGGCTCAAGATTCGTTCGTTAGCCTGATGGAATACAAAGTGGTCGATGTCCTCGACCGCGATGCTCGCGTCGCAGGCGAGCTTGTTGACCGTGTCGCAGATGGCATTGACGCCAAACTTGTAGACGCGACGGCCGTTCATGGAAAGCACGCTTTCGCAGTCCTGCGCCGTCTTATACGGCGAGGAGCCCGCCAATCCGGGGATGCGCAGTGTTTCGACGTCAGGCGACGTCGAAAGCTCAACAGCAAGGGGATTCTCTCCCCCAGCCTCTATGACCGCAGCACCCGCGCCATCGCCAAAGAGCACGCACGTGGCACGGTCGGTCCAATCGAGCGCGCGCGTCATCTGCTCGGCGGCTACGACCAGCACGTGCTTGGCGCGACCGCGGGCGATATAGCCCTCGGCGACATCGAGCGCAAATACGAAGCCGGCACAAGCCGCCGAAACGTCGAAGGCAGGACATGTGGCACCCAGGCGCTCGGCAACGGCGCACGCTTCGGCAGGAACGAGATGATCGCCCGTCGTCGTCGAGCAGACGATCAGATCCAGCTGGCTCGCATCGATTCCGGACGTCTGGAGCGCTTGCTCGCTCGCTGCCACGGCAAGGTCGTCGAGTGACTCGGCGGTGCACACATGGCGGCTCTTGATACCGGTGCGGGTAAAAATCCACTCATCCGAGGTGTCCAGGAACTCGGACAGCTCGTCGTTGGAAACGCTGCGCTCGGGAAGTGCCGAGCCCGTTCCCAGTATCGTGAAACCCATCACTAACCTCCTTTGAGTTGTTGACGTGTTTACATCGACCAAGAGAGGATAGCGCATTTCAGTCATTGTTGACGTGTTAACATTAAATTGTCCAAATGCGACAAAGGCTTCACATTGTGTCTGTCTCTCGACACCATTGCGTTATTCACTTATTCATTAAGGAGGTAGCAGCCGCTATGGATGCCCAATTAACGATAGTCGACGTAACCGGATCGACCAACGATGACCTGCTCGAAGCAGGAAAACAAGGAGCGCCGCACGGCACAGGACTTGCCGCCCGGGCCCAGACAGCAGGACGCGGCCGTCGCGGCCACAAGTGGGATTCAACCGCCGGCAACCTATTGCTTTCGATTGTCCTGCGTCCACATGTTGATCCCGCCGAGTACTCTGGTCTTGCCGCCGTCAGCGGCCTAGCGGTGCTCGAGGCGCTCGAGGCGCAAGGTCTTGCAAACGAGATTGGCCTCAAATGGCCCAACGACCTCGTCGCGCGAGGATGCAAGCTCGGCGGCATTCTGGTCGAGGCCGCACGCGATAACGAAGGCAAACCTTTCGCCGTCTGCAGCATTGGCGTCAATGTGAACTATGTGCCTTCGGAGGTTCCCGATGGCGGCCTGCCGGCAATCGGTCTCTCGGACCTCAACGAGAATGTTCCCGCCGTCGATGTGCTACTCAAGGAGGTCTATCACGCGGTCGTGAACGCAGTAGACACATGGGCAGAGCGTCTCAACGCCATGGAAGAAGACGCCGGACCGCTCGCGCCCGTCCACGGCGAATACATCGGTCATCTCAATTGGATTGGGGATCACGTTATCGCCCGTTCCCCCGCTGGGGACGAGCTGGCGCGAGGCATCTTTAAAACCGTCGATGACTTTGGTCGCGCGTGCGTCGAGACCGAGAGCGGCTTGTGCATCTTCCACTTCGAAGAAGCGTCCTTGCGCCCCCTGAGCGAATAGGGAGCCGTAGCCACCCGCTCGGCAGCATTACCCGGCAGTCCAAACCCGTCATGCAAAACAAAAGAGCCCCGCTACCGTAATGGCAGCGGGGCTCTATAAGCTATGAGCGGTATCGCTTAGAGCTTGATGTCGATGTCGACGCCAGCGGGGAGGTCGAGACGCATGAGCGAATCAACGGTGCCCGAGGTGGGGTCAAGGATGTCGATGAGGCGCTTGTGGGTGCGCATCTCGAACTGCTCACGGGAGTCCTTGTTCACGTGCGGCGAGCGGATAACCGTGTACAGGTTGCGCTCGGTGGGCAGGGGGACAGGACCGGAAACGCGAGCGCCGGTCTTCTGAGCGGTCTCGACGATGAGCTTCGCGGACTGATCGACGACCTCGTGATCATAGCCCTTGAGGCGAATGCGGATCTTCTGGGTAGCCAACTTAAACCTCCAAAGAGTGCGAGAGATGTTCTCGCGGATTACGTAACAGGGAGCTCGAACTTAGGCGTTCTTGCTCATGACCTCGTCCACGATGGACTTGGGCGCGGGCTCATAAGAGTCGAACTGCATCGTGTAGGATGCACGGCCCTGGGTCTGGGAGCGAAGGTCGGTAGCGTAACCGAACATCTCGCCCAGCGGCACCTTGGCACGGATGAGCTTGCTGTTCTTGCGATCCTCCATGCCCTCGATCTTGCCGCGGCGACCGGAGAGGTTGCCCATAACGTCGCCCATGTACTGCTCGGGGGTCTCGACCTCAACAGCCATGATCGGCTCGAGCAGCTGCGGGTCGGACTTCTTGAGGGCGTCCTTGATAGCCATGGAGCCGGCGATCTTGAAGGCGGCCTCGGAGGAGTCGACCTCGTGGTAAGAACCGTCGAACAGGGTGACCTTAACGTCGAGGACCGGGAAGCCGGCGATAACACCGGTGTTCAGGGCCTCCTGAATGCCCTTGTCGATGGACGGGATGTACTCCTTGGGCACGACGCCGCCGACGATAGCGTTGACGAACTCGTAGCCGAAGCCCTCCTCCATCTTCTCGAGCTTGATGACAGCGTGGCCGTACTGACCGCGACCACCGGACTGACGGACGAACTTGCCCTCAGCCTTCTCGACGTCGTGACCAGCGGTCTCGCGGTAGGCAACCTGGGGCTTACCGACGTTAGCGTCAACCTTGAACTCGCGGAGCAGACGGTCGACGATGATCTCGAGGTGCAGCTCGCCCATGCCGGCGATGATGGTCTGGCCGGTCTCGTGGTTGGTGGACACCGTGAAGGTCGGGTCCTCCTCGGCGAGCTTGGTCAGAGCCAGGGACATCTTGTCCTGCTCGGCCTTGGTCTTGGGCTCGATGGCAACGTCGATAACGGGCTTAGCGAACTCGATCTTCTCGAGGACGATCTCCTTGCCCTCGGAGCACAGGGTGTCACCGGTGGTGGAGTTCTTGAAGCCGACGCAAGCGACGATGTCGCCGGCGGCAGCGTCCTCACGGTCGATACGCTCGGCGGCGTTCATCTCGAGGATGCGGCCGAGGCGCTCACGCTGACCGTTGGAAGCGTTGATAACGTAAGAGCCAGACTCGGCGCGGCCGGAGTAAACGCGAACGTAGGTGAGCTTACCGACGAACGGGTCGGTCATGATCTTGAAGACCAGGCCGGAGAAGGGCTCGTCGAAGGAAGGATGACGCTCGATCTCCTCGCCGGTGTCCGGATCGGTACCGGTGACGGACTCGACGTCGAGCGGGCTGGGCAGGTAGTCGACGACAGCGTCGAGCAGCTCCTGGACGCCCTTGTTCTTGTAGGCGGAGCCCACGAAGACGAGGTTGAGCTCGTTGGCCAGAACGCCCTTGCGCAGAGCAGCCTTGAGCTCCTCGACGGTGAAGTCCTCCTCCATGAGGATCTTCTCCATGAGCTCGTCGTCAAAGCTGGCAGCAGCGTCGAGGAGCTCCTCGCGCTTGGTGGCAGCGATGTCGGCAAACTCAGCCGGGATCTCGTCCATCGGCTCGGGGTAGGTCATGCCCTTGTCGTCGGCCTTGAAGTCCCATGCGGTCATGGTGACGAGGTCGATGACGCCCCAGAAGTTGTCCTCGGCGCCCATCGGGACCTGAGCGGCCACGGCGTTAGCGTCGAGACGGTCCTTCATGGTCTCGATAGCGTTGAAGAAGTCAGCGCCCACGCGGTCATACTTGTTGATGAAGGCGATGCGGGGGACGTTGAAGGTAGAAGCCTGACGCCAAACGGTCTCAGACTGGGGCTGGACGCCGGCAACGGCGTCGAAGACGGCGACAGCGCCATCGAGGACGCGCAGGCAGCGCTCGACCTCGGCGGTAAAGTCAACGTGGCCCGGGGTGTCGATGATCTGGATGCGGTAGTCCTTACCGTCCTTGTTCCAGAAGCAGGTGGTAGCAGCGGAGGTAATGGTTACGCCGCGCTCCTGCTCCTGAACCATCCAGTCCATGGTGGCAGCGCCCTCATGGACCTCACCGATCTTGTGGGTCTTACCGGTGTAGTAAAGAATACGCTCGGTCGTGGTGGTCTTACCAGCATCGATGTGGGCCATGATGCCGATGTTACGGGTATCGGAAAGCTTGTACTTAGGCTTAGCCATGTTAGTTCCTTACCTTAACTTACCAACGATAGTGAGAGAACGCGCGGTTGGCCTCGGCCATCTTGAAGACGTCCTCACGCTTCTTGACGGAAGCGCCCAGGCCGTTGGAAGCGTCGAGGATCTCGTTGGCGAGACGCTCGGCCATGGTCTTCTCCTTGCGAGCGCGGGAGAAGTTGACGATCCAGCGGATACCCAGAGCGGTGGAACGACGGGAGTTGACCTCCATCGGGACCTGATAGGTAGCGCCACCGACACGCTTGGGCTTAACCTCGAGCGTGGGCTTGACGTTGTCCATAGCCTTCTTGAAGGTAGCGAGAGCGTCGCCACCCTCGGACTTCTCGGCAACGATCTCGAAAGCGGTGTAAACGATGCGCTCAGCGGTGGCCTTCTTGCCGTCAAGAAGGACCTTGTTGATGAGCTGAGTCACCAGGCGGTTGTTGTAAACGGCGTCAGGCTGAACCTCACGACGATTAGCTGCTGCACGACGCGGCATGTGAAATCTCCTTAAGTGTCTACCGTGCGGCGCTTAGGCGGCACACGGCGAAAGTATCAAAACGTTATCTGGCTTATTTAGCCTTGGGGCGCTTAGCACCGTACTTGGAACGGGCCTGCATACGGTTCTGGACCGGAGCAGCGTCGTAGGCGCCACGGATGACGTGATAACGGACACCAGGGAGGTCACGGACACGACCGCCGCGGACGAGCACGATGGAGTGCTCCTGCAGGTTGTGGCCCTCACCCGGGATGTAAGCAGTAACTTCGATGCCGTTGACAAGGCGAACACGGGCAACCTTACGAAGAGCCGAGTTCGGCTTCTTGGGGCTCGTGGTGAAGACGCGGGTGCACACGCCGCGCTTCTGGGAGTTGTGCTGCAGAGCAGCGTTCTTGGACTTCTTGGGCACGGAACGACGGCCCTGGCGAACCAGCTGGTTAATAGTAGGCAAAGCGTACTCCTTCTCGAATGATTCCAGCTTTCTGTAAAGTGCAACGGCTTGAATCGAGGGGTCAGCATCCCCCTACGAAACACGCAGTTCGATAGGATACGTGGCGTTAGCTGTGCCGTCAACAGACCACGCCGCCGGGCGTATCCCAAAATTGGTACATTTTCGCAAAGCCTACACAAAAGGAATCCCCTCCTGTGCGCTTGGGAGGATTCCCGGACCGGGCGGCCCAGGTTTTAAGTTTGCTGCTCTACAGTCCTGCGCAAGACGGAAAGCACATTAAGTGCTTTCCTTTGCGTGCGGAACTCGCGACAAACTTAAAACCTGGGCCGCCCGGTCCGGGAATCCGACGTGCTCGTTGGGGCAACGTTCCCTTCCAAATAGGGACAGGTTTATTATGGTCGGTTTTATCTGGGGAAACGTCGCACTCCAGCGTTGATCTGCTCTCATCTGTCGCATGGAAATCGGCGGCGTCTTCGGAAGTATGCGGTAAATTCTGGACCTGCCGAGCACGCCGGGGTTTTGCGATAATAAACCCGCAGGCAGAGCGCTTGAGCATATGCGGTGTGGTCGACCCATCGAGATTTTGCCGCATACTTCCGAAATTCAGGCGAATATCGCTCAAAATAACCGTCCATATAACGCAAAATAGGCCGCTTCCCCTCTTGGGAAGCGGCCTAGACCTTACGAATAGACGATGGTAAAGGGTACTTCTGTTTCGGTCTCTCCTGTTGACGTGCACCTCGTGCCCTCAAGCGTTACTGAGACCACTTGGTCGACATCAATCAACTTCGTTGGCACCCAGATGTTCTCTCCGCTATTGCGCGCATAAGAAAAATATA
>ERZ894180.1105-NODE-1105-length-17845-cov-9.517931_pt1 | contig 17845 bp, 16 predicted proteins | sample MGYA00380278_ERZ894180 | MGnify/ENA primary metagenome ERZ894180 (study PRJEB32331, sample SAMN06328450) | human gut metagenome | biome: human gut microbiome; feature: stool | host: Homo sapiens | collected 2013-02-24 ...
CAACCGAGCCGGTTCCGCCGGCTGCCGCGGCCTCTTTCATCGCTTCCATCTCTGCGGCCGTCACCTCGGGAGATTCCTGGCGGGGCGGCTGCTGTGCCAATGCTCCGCCGGAGACAAGCCCCATTCCCACTATAAGAGCCCAAAGTTGTTTGTTTTGCATGGCAGCCTCCTAAATATTACGTAAAATTAAAAATTCTGTATAATCTCATTTACCTCTTATCAATTTATAATAGATATGTTAATGAATAGATAAAATTTTGCAAATAGTTTATTCGGACAGGGATGATGATTATTACGATAGACGGGCCGGCCGCCGCCGGAAAGGGAACACTTGCCGCCATTCTGGCAGACAAATACCATTTGGCTTATTTTGACACCGGAATGGTTTATCGCGCCGTCGGGCTGGAGATGCGCCGGAAAGGACTTGACCGCCATGATGAAAACGCTGCGGAAGCAATCGCCCGCGAGCTGACTTTTCCCAAAATGATTGAACTCTCCAAAGACCCCGAATTCCGCAGTTCCGAAGGCGGGGTTGCCGCTTCCGTCGTCTCTGCACATCCCAAAGTCCGGGCCGCTCTGCTTAAGATGCAGCAGGATTTTGCCCTGACTCCGGTATTTGCCGACGGAACCCCGGCGAACGGCGCCGTTTATGACGGCAGAGACACCGGAACGGTTGTCTGTCCGCAGGCCGACGTCAAATTTTTTATTACCGCATCAACGGAAATCCGCGCCAAACGGCGGTTTGACGAATTGAAGGCCAAAGGCAGCGACATTTCTTTTGCCAAAGTGCTGGAAGATATGGAAGCCCGCGACGCCCGCGATGCCAACCGAGCTGCCGCACCGATGAAACCTGCCGATGATGCGGTGATTTTCGACACCTCGGCTCTCAATATTGCAGAAGTGGCCGTTAAAGCCGAAGAAATTATCGAAGCCAAGCTGAAAAAAACGCTTTAAGCGCAAGAAAATACTTGAAAATTTAATATTTAACTGTATAAAGAACCTAGCTTTAGACGGCAGGGTGCGCTGCGTCTATCGGAATATTCAACCCCGCACAAGTCCGTTTCCTCTTGGAAATCAGGCATTTTTTTGAAATAACTTAATTTATGACAAATACAGAATTCCAAATTCCCGAAACCAACGAAAACTTTGAAGCCCTGCTGAACGAACAGTTCGGCGACAACGGCATCACCGGTTCCGTGGTTAAAGGTACGATTGTCCGCGTAACTCCCGATTTTGCCATCGTTGATGTCGGGCTCAAATCCGAAGGCCGCATCCCGTTGCGCGAATTCGGCCAAAACGCCGAACTCAAAGCCGGCGACAAAGTTGAAGTTTATGTTGACCGTTACGAAGACAAAGACGGACAGATTGTTCTGTCCCGCGAAAAAGCACGCCGTGAAGAAGTCTGGCAGGATCTGGAGAAATCCCTCAATGCCGGCGAAAGAGTCAACGGCGTTATCTTCGGCCGCGTTAAAGGCGGTTTCACCGTTGACCTCAACGGTGCGATTGCTTTCCTGCCGGGTTCTCAGATCGATATTCGTCCGATCCGCGACATTACTCCGCTGATGGGCATTTCTCAGCCGTTCCAGATTTTGAAAATGGACAAGGTCAGAGGCAACATCGTTGTTTCCCGCCGCGTTGTTCTGGAAGAAACCCGCGCCGAAGCCCGTGCCGAACTGATTGACACCCTGAAAGAAGGTTCAATCCTCGAGGGCGTTGTCAAAAACATCACCGATTACGGCGCATTCATTGATTTGGGCGGTGTTGACGGCTTGCTGCACGTTACCGACATTTCTTGGAAACGCATTAATCACCCGAGCGAAGTTCTGTCCGTCGGTCAGACCGTTAAAGTTCAGGTTATTAAGTTCAATGAAGACAACCAGCGTATTTCTCTGGGCATGAAACAGCTCGAGAATGACCCGTGGCAGGCTGTTGCCGACAAGTTCAAAGTCGGTGAAACCTACAAGGGTAAAGTTACCAACATCACCGATTACGGCGCATTCGTCGAACTCGAAGACGGTATTGAAGGACTGGTTCACGTTTCCGAAATGAGCTGGACCCGCAAGAACGTTCACCCGGGCAAAATTGTCTCCACTTCTCAGGAAGTTGAAGTCAAAGTTCTGGAAGTTGATCCGGAGAAGAGACGTATCAGCCTCGGCATCAAACAGTGCATGCCTAATCCTTGGGCTGCCTATGTTGAAGAACATCCGGTCGGCTCGGTTATCGAAGGCAAAATCAAGAACATTACCGAATTCGGTCTGTTCGTCGGTTTGTCTGACGAAATCGACGGTATGATTCACCTGTCCGACATTTCTTGGGACAAATCCGGTGAAGAAGCCGTTAAAGACTATGTCAAAGGTCAGGACATTCAGGCCAAAATCATCGACGTTGATGTTGAAAAAGAACGCATCAGCCTGGGTATCAAACAGTTGTCTGAAAATACGCTGGCTACCGCTCTGGACGGCATCAAAAAAGGCGATGTTGTTAAAGCAACCGTCGTCAGCACCGAAGACAAAGGCGTTAACGTTGAAGTCAACGGCGTTGCCGCGATGATCAAAAAAGCCGACCTGTCCAAAGAAAAAGCCAATCAGAACCCCGACAACTTCAAAGAAGGCGATGTTCTGGAAGCTAAAGTAACTTCAGTTGACAAGAAAAACAACAAGCTCGGCTTGTCGGTTAAAGCTTTGGAAATTGAAGAAGAAAAGAAAGCTTTGGAAGAATACTCCAACACATCTACCGGTTCAACCCTCGGTGATGCTTTGGGCGAAGCTCTGAAGAAAAACGCTTAATACGGTTATGCCGTTTTAAGCCGAGATTAAATAATCTCAAAAAAGGATCCTTTTGCAAGGGTCCTTTTTTTATGCCGAAAATGCGATTCGGACGAAGTCTGTGCGATTCGGAAAAAAATTAACCTTTTATTCCGGCGAATCGAAAAAATATTTTTTGCCTGACTCAATCCGAATCCCAGCAACGGTTTGCGCGAATCGAATAATCTCTCTGGCGAATCGTCATAATATTTTGTTAATAATTCAAAAGATAGAATCGGGACAAATCGATTTATCATGAACGCTGCTTTCCAGAAGGAAGGCAAAAATGATTACAAAGGCCGGAAAAGTCATGACCAAAAAATTTCTTTTCATCTCATCCTTTTTCTATCTGGCAGCAGCCGCTTTGCCGATGACGGAAGCACGGGCAGCCGATCCCGATACGGATCCGGTTAACATTACCTGTCCCGGCGGCAGCTGTGACAATCAGACGATTGACAACAATGGCGAAATGACGGTCAATGCCGAAGGCGTTGCCAAAGAAAACACAATCGGCGACACCGGAAAAATGATAGTTAACGACGGCGGCATTGCCCAAAAAACTAGCGTTAACTCCGGCGGCTCCATTCAGATAAACGAAGGCGGTTCGGCCATTGAAACAACCATTAACGGCGGATTGATGAATGTGGCCGAAACAGGTACGGCCGAGGGGGTTACCATTGATTCCGGCGCCCTGCTGTCCGGCGGTTATGTCTCAGAAGCGGTTGTCAACTCCGGCGGTGCAACAATTGATTCCAATTCATATAAAGGTTTTGAAGTTTACGGAAACGGCGTTTCGGACGATGCAACCGTCAATACCGGAGGTTATATGCTGATCAGAGACGGCGGTACGGCCAACGGGACCGTGATTGAGGGCGGTACGGTTGAGGTTCGATTTGACCAGCCGGAAGAAGAAAATCCCGATGACGGCACGACGGCAGACGACGGCAGTGACAGCGGCGAAGGGAACACCGGCGGAGACGGCAGCGGAGATACCGGAGATTCCGGCGGCAGTGAAACCACTCCGACATCTTCAACCGTCAATAACACGGTGATTAACAACGGCGGCACCCTTAATGTGGAAACCGGCGGTATCGCTAACATGACCGAAGTCAACGAAGGCGGCGTTATGAACGTTAACAAAGGCGGCGAAGCGAACTCCAGCACCGTTAACACCGGCGGCACAGCCAACATTAACGACGGAGGCAACGCTTATTCGACTACGGTTGACGGCGGTACGATGAATGTCAAAGATTCCGGCAGCGCCGCGTCTTCAACGATTACCAAAGGCGGAAAAATTATCGCTTCGGGAAAATCTATGGTCTCCGAAACCGCGGTTTTGGACGGAACGCTTGAAGTTAAAGAAAATGCAACAGCCCTGAATACAACCGTCAGCGGAAACGGCATGTTGGAGGCTTCACAGGCCCAAGAGGCCATTACCGGCCTGACAGTAACCGATACCGGTTCTTATCACTTAACCACCAACAACAATGTTCAAAATGCCGACTTATACGGTAAACATTATGACACCTTATTCAGTAACGGTGCGGGCACCGGCATTATCGTAGGCGGCAGCAGCCAGCTGGATGTTATGAGCGGCGGAAAACTGGCAGATACGGTTTTGCAACACAAAGGTACGGTCAATGTTCAGAACGGCGGCTCCATCAATAATACGGTTGCCAATGATTCTTCCAATATTACCATTGCCGCCGGGGCTTCGGCTGTCGGAACAACGTTGAACGGCACCAGCTCAATGACCGTCAGCGGAACGGCCGCCGATACGATTGTTAATTCCTCCGGTTCAACCGCGGCAAAAGGTTTAGAGGTTAATAACGGAGCCAGCGTCAGCAATACCAGCATCAACGGCAGCGGTACGGTTCTGCTTAAAAACGGATCAACGGCAAACGATACCGTTATGAACGGCGGTGTACTTACGGCGGAAAACGGGGCTAAGCTTGAGAATTTGGAAATCAAAGGCAAAGCCGAAACGGCCATTGACAACGGAGCTTCACTCTCCGGCGCCGTAACGGTTTCAGGCAGCGCAACTTTGGGCGGCAGCTATGATTACGGCAAAATATTCAGTGACGCAGCTATTAATTCACTGACCGTGACCGAAGGTGTCAACGCCAAATTCGGCAATTCTCTTAATGCCACCACGGCGGGCAAGAGCCTGACCTTTGCCGACGGCTCTTATCATATTTCATCTAACGGCGACAACGGTTCTACCGCAGTCAAAGGCTGGGAAATCGTTAATATCGGCGGCAAAAACGGGACGGCGGACGTCAGTCTGGCCGGCGACCTGAATTTGGGCAGCGACGATAAAACCATTCAAATCGGCAACGGGTCAACTCTGGATACCTCCGAAGTTGAAAACATTGCCATAACCGGTTCTCTCGTCAATGCCGGCGACTTGAATTTGGTCAGCGCCGGAAACCTGGCTGACGACAAAGACAATACGACAACCATTTCCGGCAATTACACCGGACAGGCGAATTCCAGCATTACGCTGAAAGTCGATACGTTAAACGGAACAACCGACAAACTGGTTGTCAACGGCGATGTTTCCGGCACCAGTGAGCTGAATGTCAACATTACCTCGGCAGCCAAACCGACGGAAAAAATCCTTTTCCTCGAAGCTCCGAACGACAATTCGGCCACAGGCGCTCATTTCACAATCTGGCGCGTCAATACCAGCCCGTATTTGTGGGATACGTCCAATGAAGGGCATAACTGGTATATGGACATGGTAAATGTCGGCGGCAAAATCGGCGTTTATTCCGAAACACTGGCCTATATGGGTCTGCAAAGTGCCGGTTTGGAACAGACGCGAAGCATGGTTTATAACGTTATCAACAAAATTAATCTCCGCAACAACAATCTGGTGGACAACCGGCTGATGCATTCGCCGCAATACCGCTATTACAGCAAAGGTATTGAAAACTACTACAATAACTACAATTTCTGGGCCATGCCGATTTATCACACCATTACCAATGACAGCGGCGTCAACTATGAAGCCGACATTGTAGGCGGGGAAACCGGAATTGACCTTTATAACAATAACAACAATAAAGCAGGCGTTTTTGTCTCCTACCGTCAGGGTAATTATAAATTTGACGGCAAGGCAGATAAATTCTTTGCCCGCTACGGCAGCGAAATTGACATTGACAGCTACAGCGGCGGCGTTTATTACCGCCATAACTGGCAGGATGCCTGGGCGCTGGCCATGGTTTACGGCGGCATACAGGAAGCAGACATCAAAACCAAAGACAATGTCAGCTCCGACAGCGACGCAACCGAATTCGGCGCCAGTATTGCCGCAGGTTACGTTTATAACATGAATTACAGTTTCAACATTGAGCCCAGTGCCGTTATCAGCTTCCGTTCGCTCAGCTATGACGATGCGAAAGACATTTACGGCAAAACGGCGGAATTTGATACCCTGACTCTTCTGGAGGCGGATTTAGGCGTTAAATTCGAAAACACCTGGAATCTGGATAGCGGCTATGCCAAGGCCTATATCAGACCGAGCCTTCTGTTTAATTCGGTCTCCGGCGATGAAGTCACCATAACCAACTTCCTTGACAAATCTCCCGAAATTGACGACGGCGCTTATGCACGGCTGGAAATTGGTGGAAGTGCTGATCTCAGTAAATTCTTCAGCATGTATTCGACCGTTCGCGCAACGGCGGGCAGCGATTATCAGGATTTGGCGGTTACCGCAGGGCTTAACTATGTTTTCTGAGGCGCAGAAGCAAATCGGAAGCATAAACGGCAGCGACAGAATGACGCAGCCTGATATTAAATAAGATATTATTGTCTCCCCATCCCCGTATTACCAATGTTTATTTTTAGATTTTTATGATTAAGATATTACGCAAAAGATTATTAAAACCCCACAAAACAAAGGAGATATACATGTATATAAAAACATTAATGGCTGCCGCAGTCGTGTCCGTTCTAGCAGTTTCGGGCGCCAGAGCTGAACTTGTCACTCAGTCTCTGCCGAAACCGGATATGGTTGGCGGCAAAACGCTTATGCAAAGCCTGCAGGAGCGAAAGTCGGTACGCGAATTCGGCCGACGGGCCGTTAATGACCAAACTTTGGCTGATATGCTGTGGGCAGCGGTTGGTGTCAATCGCCAGGACGGCAAACGAACCATCCCGACCGCCCTCAACAGCCAGGATTTAACGGTTTATGTGCTCAAATTCGACGGCGTTTGGCAATATGATGCCCGGGGACATAAGCTGATTCAAGTCTCCGACAAAGATTTACGCCCGCTTCTGGGTACGCAGGATTATGCCAAGGACGCTGCACTTGACCTGGTTTATGTTTCAACCAGCGATGTGGCAACCAACGGCGCCATGCATGCCGGTTCGGCTTATCAAAACGTGGGCCTGTATTGCGCAGACAAAGGTCTGAACAATGTCGTCCGCGGCTATTTTGAAAAAGCGGATCTCGAAAAAGAGCTGAAGCTGAACGAAAATCAGTGGATTGTTGTTTCTCAGGCTGTCGGCTGGCCGAAAGAATAAACAAATCCGCCGTTTTTGCCGGTTCGCTTAAATATTTTGACTTTAAGCGAAAAAAAGACTTGTCAAATATAAGATTTATTATTATGAATAGTAACGCCGACGGATAGATGGCCGAGTGGTCGAAGGCGCACGATTGGAAATCGTGTATACCCCTAAAGGGTATCCAGGGTTCGAATCCCTGTCTATCCGCCATTTATACAAAACCCTGCCCAGTGCGGGGTTTTGTCTTATCTGCGGCGGAAATGCGGGCTTTGCGGGCGGTTGACTTTGCCTGAATGACTATGGCAAGCTCATTTTATGTTGGAAAATGCAAAAATTATGGCACTTACATACAATGTCGATTTTGGGAGAATCACTTCAAAGGGAGGATATAATGAGTGAGCTATCTTCTAAAAATTAAAAGGTATATTTTACGAACTTTGAGATGTTAAAACTTTGTCCAGAACAAGCTCTATAAGTCCTAATGCACGGAAGAAAAGATACTCTTTAGTGCGGTCGTCTTTAATTTCTTTTACTCCTTTTTCAAAGTGTCGAATTTGATAGTTATTTCCGATTTGTGTTAATTCTCTAAATTCATTGTTAAAGAAATCGCTATTTATATCATCGGATAGTAATGTTATGATAGTGGATATTGATTGTTTCTTGTTTTTGTTGGTTAGACTTTTTGTTCTTTCCAAAGCATCCCATATTTTTTCTAATGCAATTTGTTTATTTCCTTCTACAAAAGATTGTTTTGCTTGAGCAATTAAGTTATTTAAACGATGATCGGAGGACGAGCTTTTTTTGTTGAAAAGAAGGTCATTTTTTATATTGAGATTAAAGATATCAGATAAATTAACGGTTTTTGTTCCGTTTTCAAGAAATTCTCTTAATCCATTTTTAGCTTTTTCTATTTCTTTTGTTTGCTTAAAATATTTTTTCTTAAAGAGCCCATCTTTGATGATGCGATATATTACGGTAATACTATTTTCTTTTAATCTTTCAGCTATCCATGCATCATTTGGGCGACTAGCATCTCCTATATAATTTCTTACATTAGCTGGAAGTTCTAGTTCTTGAAAGAAATACTCAACTTCATTCGGAGTTCTGCGAGGGAAATTTTTGTTGCTTCCTGTTATCATCTTTGCAATATCTAAGTCAAAATCTATATTTTCAAACCTATTTTTTAAAAGTTTTAGTATTTCTAAGTCTTTTTTATTTTTAGATATTTTCATCCCTTCCTTTAAATCGAGTAAAATTGCTGAAACCTGATTAAAAGGAGTAGAAGGAATGTTATGAGTAAGCGGTATATGAATATTTTTTAGTCTCATGCTGGTATTGAGATCAGATATAGATGAAATTTTATCGATGAAGTTTCGTAGAGCTTTTTCTTTTGCTCTAGGTGGAAAATTGATAGAGGCTTTTAATTCGTTCAGCTCTTCTAAAAAAGTTTTTATCATTGTGTTTGTTATCATTTGAGGGCATTCATACGGCTAAAGTTATTGATATTACATTACTTTCAAAGTATATTTTTTATACAGCATTATTACAAGTGTTTTTAAATTAGGAAACTTAACGTGTTTGAAAATTATTATATCCAGCAATACAAAAATAGGGAGGTTGCTTATTTTTACCCTTTCGTATGCCCAATACCGTCGTAATTTACTACACCGCCATTTATACAAAACCCTGCCCTGTGCGGGGTTTTGTCGTATCTGCGGCGGATACAAAATTTTGCAGAAGAAACCGGGTCAATCCCATTTTTTAAAAACAAAAAAGGCCGCTAACAAAATAAACAAAAAGCCGACAATTTCATTCCATTTCAGCCCTTCTTTAAGGTAAAAAGCCGAAAAAAACGCGAAAACGACAAGAGTGATAATTTCCTGCATAATTTTCAACTGGGGAGCACTGTAATAGTCGTGACCGATACGGTTGGCGGGAACTTGCAGGCAATATTCAAAAAAGGCAATTCCCCAACTGACCAGAATAACAATCCACAGAGCCGTTGACTTATACTTGAGATGTCCATACCAGGCAAAAGTCATAAAAATGTTCGAAAAGACAAGCAAAATAATCGGGTAAAACGGTCTCATTCTCTATCCCCTGAAAAAAATTATTGTCCTGTTTCGGATAATACGAATGCCGCGGCCGAATTTCAAGGTATTTTTACTTCGTATAAATCCGGGCTTTATGCGTTTCACTGTTGTTTGAACAGGAATTGTCAAAAAAAATTAATAAATCTTCAAGAAAAATATCGTATAATAAAGTGTTGTTGAGAGATTTAGGAGGCTTGATTATGAACCTGTTTGACAAAAGCACACCAAACGCGCCAGGAGGAGCTGAGCGCCCCGCAGCAGAAACCCCGAATGTATCTCCGCGAATCCGGGAGCATTCGAGTGAAGAGCTATTGAAAAAATTATCCATCAAAGCTCCGGTGCAGATGCATGCCCCGGCAGCCGCTTCGCCGGCGGCCCCCGGTCAGGAAGCTCCTGCCTCCGCCGCTCCGGCACAGAACAAACCGCAAGCTGCCGGCCCGACCGTTATTCAGGCGTCTCACGGGGCAAAGATCAATCCGGATGTCGATTTGTCCTGCAAAGTCAGTTCCGGACTGATTAATGAGGTCAAGTTTTCAGACGTTTATGTCACTCCCGACAAAAGATGTTATATTTGGAGCGGTCGCACCAACTGCGGCTTAAAAATTGTTACTTTTGATGATTTTGACGAGTTTTTTGTTCAGCTTGAAGGTGCTTATGACGGTGAAAACCGCAGTTATCTGCTGAACTACAAGGGACGCAACTATCGTGTTGAACGAACCATTGCACTGGAAGGCGTCAACTATTGTGCCCGCAAAATGCCGACTACGGTTCCGAATCTGAAAGATTTGGGGCTGCCTTACCGCGTTTACGAACATTTGCTCTCCATTGCCGGCGGCAGCGGCTTGATTCTGCTGGCCGGTGCAACCGGTTCCGGTAAAAGTACAACGGTTTCCGCTCTGTTAAAAGAATATTTACAGAAAAAAGGCGGCTACGCCTTTACGATTGAAGACCCGATTGAAATGCCGCTGGACGGCGTATATATCACCCCGGAAGCGGAATTAGGCCTCTGCAAACAGACAACTCCGCCGGACGGCAAATGGGAAGAAGGTATTAAATCAGCTCTGCGTTCGAAACCGCGTTATATTTATCTGGGCGAGATTCGTTCACCTGACGTAGCAAGTGAAGCTTTGCGCGCGGCAACTTCCGGCCACTTGGTTTTGTCAACCATTCACGCCAACAACGTATCCGATGCCATTAACGCTCTGGTTAAATATGCGGCCTCCAGCGGCATCAGCGAAGACATGGCTTATGAATTGGTGGCTAACGGTTTTCTCGGCTGTATTCACCAGATTTTGGAAGGGGCGCCGAAAAAAGCGAAAGTCACTTATCTGTTCGCCAATCCGGATACAAACGCAGCCTGTCAGGTTCGCGGAATGCTGCGCAGCGGAAAACTGAACATGGGTACTCTGCTCGAGCAGCAGCGTGTTAAAATTGAAAGAGGATTATCGCTGTTTTAGGCAATACTCATCATTTTGATACGGAGAAAGAAAACTTTCTCCGTATTTTATATTGAAGAGAAGGAAAACGAATGAAAAAATTTTTTTATGCCATTTGCGGTTTGCTTGCAGCCGGAAAAGTCAATGCCATGGATTTTAACCAAGATCTGACCGGGCAAATCGACATGATTCGCCTGTCGGACGAATTTATCAGCAAGATGCAGAGCTGCACACCGTTTATTGAGCATAAAAATGCCGGCGCCGAAGGGCATTCCTTTAACTATGAATATAAAATCCAAGGTCCGGTTGACGGCAAATGCCGCTGTACTTTTTCCTCTTCTTCACAAATCGGAAATTTTGTAAACGAATGTGCTTTCAGCCCGCAAAATCTGAAAGACTATACTGACGCGCTTATTCGCTACAATCAAAAAGATAAGCATACGATTGAAGATATGGCCGATATGGATTATCTGACGGCAATGGGCATTATTTTTGATCCGGACGTCTGCCAAATGAGCAGCCAAACTGACTATACCGCGGATTTGAGAAAAAATCTGCAAAACTGTACGCCGTATGAAAAGACTCTGAATTTTTCCAATTCGGACAATATTATGAAAATCTACGGACCGGAAAACGGAAACTGCCACTACGCCTATACGGTGAAAAACAAACCGGTTGACTTAAGCAAAATCTATCCGGACGGCGTACCCGAATTTATGAAAGATCTGCCGCAGACCGGCAGCACCATGGTTTTTGATTGCCGGTTGTCCGAGACAGACAGAGCAGATTATATTAAAAGTTTGGAGCAATCAGTCATAACGTTTGACAACAATCTGGACTGGAACAGCGGGGACGCCGAGGCGGCCGCCCGGAAACTGCAGGAATTTACCGAAAAAGGCGTTTGCAAAGTCAGCGGCAATTTCGGTAATTTTAAATTAGAATAGATTTGGCAAATAATACTTTAAAATCAAGCAATAAGCTTTTTACCTTCAGTCTCCTCCACAACGTCTGACGAATAAGAATTGAAACTTTTTATTCATAATGTTAAAATATACTGCAACAAAGGAGAAGGCCTATGAAAAAATATTTACCCGTTCTTCTGGCTGTTGCTTGTATTTCTCCGGCACAAGCCGACACCATTAATCTTGACCTGGCCGGCCAGGTTGACATGTTTCATTTTTCCGACCGATTTATCAAGAATTTGCAAGACTGCACACCGTTTACGGAACAGAGCAGCTGTGACGAAACAGGGATGAAATTCGATTATGAATATCAAATTCAGGGCTGGTCCGGCGATAAATGCCAATGCGAATTTATTTCATCTTCACAAGTCGGACATTTTGTAAACCGCTGCACTTTCGACCAGGAAAAACTTAAGGCCTATGTTGACGCCTTGCAGGACTTTTTGAAAAAAGAAAAATCTTCTCCCGATGAAAGCGAAAACAAAAATGAAAGCCTGGCAGCGGCCAATAAAATCATTTCCGAGGCCTGCCAGATGAAAGTCATTAATGTTGATTACACTCAGGAACTGCGAAATAATCTGAAAACCTGCACGCCTTACGAAAAAACGCTGAATTTCTCCAATATGGACAACATTATGAAAGTTGAGGGTCCCGACGGCGACAGGTGCCATTATGTTTATATGATTAAAAACAAACCGGTCGCCTTGAACAAGATTTATCCCGAGGGAGTTCCCGAAAGCCTGAAAAATCTTCCCCAGGAAGGCAGCGTCACGACGATAGACTGTTTATTTACCAAAGAAGAAGTCACGCGTTATGTTGACAGTCTGGAAAAGAGTATGGTGAAATTTGACGACAATCTGGATTGGAACAGCGGAGATTCCGAAATTACCAATCGGACTTTGCAGCCTTTTATTGCCTCGGGAAGCTGCGTTTATCTGACAGATTTTGATAAGTTCAAGCTTTATCCGCCTCAGGGGCTGCCGGGGCATGACCAGTAAACCATCCTGTTTTACGGCGCGGGTAAAGTCAGAAATTTAGCCCAGGTTGTTTAATTAAGCTGTTGACTTTTTGTTTCAAATTGGTTAATCCATTGTGCAGAGAGATATGGGGCTGTAGCTCAGTTGGGAGAGCGATTGGTTCGCAATCAATAGGTCGAGGGTTCGATCCCCTTCAGCTCCACCATAAAAAAGCCGTCTTTGAAGACGGTTTTTTTATGACCCAATTAACCCCGGAAGGGCACAGGCCGGGAAGAAAATACTGCTGCTGCCGTATTTTGCCACAAACAAAGTTACCGGCAAAGGCTGTTGTGATTGCTTTTGAAACAAAAACTCCCGAGAAACCGTTACGTTTCAAGGGAGTTCTTTGTCTGAGGAAGCCGTTTGCTTATTCAGCAATTTCCGGTTTTTCCTTTTTTAAAAGTCTTTTCACATCAGCGATAATATCGTTTTTCGCTTCTCTGATTGCGTCTCGCTTAATGTAAGCCACAACTGCACCGGCAACCAAAACTGTTCCGCCGATAATTCCTAACACTACATTTCTTTTCATAAGGCAAAAAGTTTAAATGTAAAAAACTAAATTAATTAACACTGTCGTATTATCCTGACAGCCAATGCTGAAGTGATGCAAATCCAATAACATCCAGAATAATACTTTTTCTGTTATTATCTTTAGCATATTTGTTTTTATTGTAAAGGCGGCGGCAGAAAAAAATATAAAACTGTGCTTAATCTTCCCTGCCGCTGATTTTGGCTTCCTGCGCAGCCGCCTAATGCAAGCCATAAAAAAACCCTCCGCAAGGGAGGGATTTTTTATGGCGCACTCGGCGGGGTTCGAACTCACAACCTTCTGATCCGTAGTCAGATGCTCTATCCAATTGAGCTACGAGTGCATCGTTTCACTTAACAGAAGACTTAATAACCCGATTCAAAAAATTTTGCAAGCAAAAAATTCATTCAATTTAAAAGAATTTTAATCTATTTTACTTATGCTGTTCTTAATTTGAAGAATATATTGTGCTTTAGGCTCTAATTTTTCGCATTTTTTTTGTGAATCTTCTTTACAAAACGAGATATTAGTGTCAAAAACGAATATGTTATAACACAGGTTTCATATAAGGTATTTTGACAGATGAAAAAAACAGTTCTTACTTTGTCGTTAATTTCCGGCTCATTAATTTTGGGCGGCTGTGCATTCAGTTCGGATGCTCTGTTTCCGTCTCTGGTCGGTTCCAGCTCTCAGGAAGCGTATAATGCTGACAAAAATGCTCCCGAAAGCGCTGATCTGCCGATGCTCGGTTCCAGCAATTTTGAACCGCTTGAAGTTTCCGAGGGCGGAGATACCGGCACTTTTGTCGGGCAGAAAGTTATCGCTTTCCGGAATGAACTGAGCCAGCTGCAAAATGCCATTCGCACCAATAATTCCGAATTGCAGAAAATCAGAGCTTCCGTTATCAGCAATGCCAGCCAATACCATAAAACCATCGGAGCAATTGAAGCCAAGCTGCAAGTCGGCACCACGCCGGGCAACCCGCAGATGTATGCCATGTTGCAGAGCGCACAAAACAATGTTCAGTTGATGACGGTCAACAGCAATGCTTTACAGCAGCTTTCCGCCCGTGTTACCTCCGATGCTTCTGTCGTTAATAACCTGTTAGATTCCATTCGGGCTACTTTTGCCATTTCCGGCGCGGTTGACGAAGACCACCGCCAGTTAAGAATTCTGCAAAACGAAACCAACCAGACGGCTATTTTAATCGGCAGCCTGCTTAATGAAGTCAACAGCGATGTTGTCCGTCAGATTCAGTATAACGAAACGGCCAACAGCAACATTGTTCAGTTAGATTCGGCAATCAAACGCGGCAACTACGGTGTCAGCAATGTTCCTCTGGGATCTTCGGTTCCGGTTCTGAATCTCGGCAACAAACCCGCAGCAATGGGTTATGCTCCGGCCAACGGAAGCCTGAGCGGGGCCGTTGCCGGCAAGCCGCTGTTCGTTGCCAAATTCAACAAAAGCAACGTTAATTATAAAGACGGTTTACGCAGAGCCGTTAATGCGGCCAAATCAAAGAAACCCAATGTTGTGTTTGAAGTTGTGGCCGTTACGCCGATCAGCGGCGGAGCATCTGCCCGGACAAATGCCCAGAACAACGCAACGACAATTTTTCAGGAAATCGTAAATATGGGGGTTAATGCCGAGAGAATTACTCTTTCTTCCCGCAGCAGTGCGGATGCAACTTCTCCCGAAGTTCAGATTTTCGTTAAATAGACGTTTTTGAAAAAGCCGATGTTAAATCGGCTTTTTTATTTATTTTATGCAAAAAAAGATTTGACAATCGTTTTTTGATTATCTATATTCAGCTTGTTCCGAGAGGAACAGATATTTTTATGGGGTTGTAGCTCAGTTGGGAGAGCGCTTGAATGGCATTCAAGAGGTCAGGGGTTCGATTCCCCTCAGCTCCACCATAAAAAAGCCGTCTTTGAGGACGGTTTTTTTATGGCTAAACTTATTTTGGCACTGAACCCGAGAGGGTGCGAGCCGATAGAAAACACCAGAGCAGCGGTGTTTTCGTTGCGAGCGGTAAGCGTTTGTTAATGAGCAAACAAGCGACAGCGATGAGAGCGAATGTTACAAACCGAACTCCCGAAATCCCCTCAGTTCCGCCAGTTTCAAACCCGCCATCAGGCGTTTTTTTTATGGACAAACTCTGATACAGGGAATCGCCCGAAAAAAGAACAAAGCAGCCGCTCCATTTGTTTAGACAACGGTATATAAAAAGGCCTGCTTTGAGGCAAGCCTTTGACTTGACGAATCTTTAACTGCCGAACAGGCTTTCCCGCAATTTGCTGAACTGCGGTGCGGCAGACACCTTATCCAGACTTCCGACTTTGACGGCTTCCGTATAAAGGCTGATTTTATAATCAATTTTAGCCATATTCTTTTGCAATTCCGCCAGCTGTTCTTCCAGTTTTACTTTTTGACGTTTAAACATTTCCAAGCGCTGTTCCAAAGTCGAATCGCCTTCAATATACCAGTCGATATATTGTTTAATGCCTTTCAGGGTCATTCCGGTTCCTTTCAGGCACTCAATCATTCCCAGCCAGCCGATGTCACTGTCGGAATAAATCCGCAGGCCGGAACCGCTTTTACGGACAAACGGCAGCAGTCCTTCTTTTTCATAGTAACGCAGCGTATGGACGCCCAAACCGGTTTTTTTGGCGACCTGGCCAATCGAGTATCCCATTTATCTCTCCTTTTCTAAGCCTGCGGCAATAGGGTTAATTTGACTTTTTCGGCGATTATCTCCGTTAATTCAGCCGCATCTTCGGGACTGACAATTTCATAGAGAGGAATCGAAAACGGCGTAAAGTCTCCGTTATGCCGCTGCAAAAAATTATAGCGGTAATTTATGCCTTTTTTGGGGTGAAGAACAATTATCCTCAGACGGCGGAAGCCGCAACGGACAATCTTTTCTTCGGCACTTTTAATGTCTTTCCAGGCCAACGGACGGCAATGGTCAATCGTGATGGTTTTATCATCAACAACGGCCAGTCTTTGCGGCAAAAGATATTTATAACTCCAAACCAGCCAGGAAAAGACGGTTACGCCCCATAAAACCTGCGTCTGCCACCAAAAGAGCAGACAATAGCATTTAATGCTGACATAAAGCATGGTAATCAGCAGCGCCGCATTAAAAACAAACCAGGCGTTGATTTTATCAAAGCGATAGTAAAATGTTTTTGCTTCTTTCATAAGCCCTCCTTGTTATTATTTACAGTGTAACATTTAGAGCTTACTCTAAGTCAACAAAAAAATGGCGGGATTTTACTCCCGCCGATTTTTATTTCATTCATTCCGCGGCGACATATTCGTCAGGGAAGAGCCCCAGAGCATCTTTTTCGGTTAAATCAAGCGCATAGATGCAGCAGTTATCATTGTCATCATAATAACCGGGGAGCACGGCCTGCAATTTGAACCCGCATTTGTTATAGAATCTGCGGGTTGGCGCATATTGATCTTTACTGTCGGTTTTGACATAAATCTTTTTAGCGCCTTTTTTACGCAGTTTGGTAATCAATTTATTAATCAAATTGCGCCCTATACCCAGACCGCGGTATTCATTTAAGGTTGAGAGCCAATAAATTTCATAAGTTCCTTCTTTGGCATCGGGAACCTCACCGTAACAGACATAGGCAACGGTTTTATCCATATAATCGGCAAATAAAAACTTATGCTCAGAATCTTTCTGATTAAGCAAATTTTCGGCAATTTCAACGTTGATTTGAACATCCTGCCGGTCAAAGAAGCCGGTCGAAGCGGCGATTTGACGAATGACCTCAGGATCGGTTTTTACCAGTTTGTTTCTAAAGGAAAGCATAATTACACCTCCTTCAGAACTGATAAGCCCTCACAAAAAACTGTATAAGAAGAATCAGTGGTTAAACATTTTGAATAATTATATTTTGACGAAGAGGACTTACATCGGTCTCCTTCATTACTGTTACCTGACGCGATAACCGGCGTTGCAGTACACATAAATACTCCATAGTTGTTAATCCGAATGCACAAAATACTTTGTACATTATTCAGTATATTATTGATTTTGCTTTTTGACAAGGGGGGATAAAAAGAAAACCGTCGGCCGGGATAATCGGGCGACGGTTTAACTTAAAATACGCAAAGGCAAAAGCCTTGAGAACAGACTGCGGAAACAAAGTTCGGCAATCTCAAACTACGGCTGGAACGGGTTGTCATAGATGTCGTTTGCCGGATCGTGGGGACCTTCAACGCCGCAAAGCTTGCACATGCCCCAAGCGAAACCGCCGACAACTAACCCTGCTATCAAAAACATAATACTCGGGTTTTAAAAGTTAATAATCAGGTTAATAATCGCTCATTGAGGATTATTTAATCATCATTACCAAACAAATCAAGCAAAATCTGTCGATTAACCACCCGATTGCAAAATCAGGATTCTCCCGGACGGCGGCTGATGCCCCGGAAGGAACCGCAGGCCCGCGCCATCAGCAATTCCGGCTGAC
>ERZ894180.1107-NODE-1107-length-17827-cov-7.615575_pt1 | contig 17827 bp, 23 predicted proteins | sample MGYA00380278_ERZ894180 | MGnify/ENA primary metagenome ERZ894180 (study PRJEB32331, sample SAMN06328450) | human gut metagenome | biome: human gut microbiome; feature: stool | host: Homo sapiens | collected 2013-02-24 ...
CAGCAAAACTATCAATTTTCTGACGAATCGGTTGAGCGATATGACAAATGGTTGGAAGAATCAGGGAAAAGGTGGAGCAAGATGGAAGATTCACCTGAGAAAGTACTCAGAATCTTAACTGAAATGCTTTTGGCATCTGCAAACTTCTCAAGTTGGGACATTTCTTACAGGCTTGCTCGAAGTGAGGGAAAAACTTTTGAAGAAATCGTGATTCCACAGTTGGATGCGCGGCTAGAAAAAATCAATTCTGAAATTCCAAAACTGGCAGATAAAGCCGTTGAGAAGGCTATTTCCGATATGGAAAAAGCATCGAAAAAGATTGAATTAACACTTTTAATTTTACCAACTAAGGGGGAAAAATAACATGGGACAAAACCCAACAAAAGCCGCTGGTAACATCTATTGCCAGAAAAGAAAAGAAGCGGCGAAGTTTAACGACCGGCTCAATAGCAGGGAAGGGGCTTCCGAACTGCTGGGAGTATCACCTTCAACCCTCGCAGACTACGAGCTGGGAATTACCAAAGTGATTCCGGTAGATGTAGTTGTTAAGATGGCAGAGGTTTACAATGCACCGGAGCTGATGCCGCATTATTGCCACAACGAGTGCCCGCTGGGGGATTTGTGCTACCAGGAACCGAAGCTCAAAAGTCTGGACCGAGCAGTGATTCAGCTTTTGGCATCACTGAGATTAGGCGAGGGTGCAGGAGAAAACCTGCTTGCCATTGTAGCGGATGGAGAGGTTTCATCAAACGAAGAGCAGCAGTTGCAGGAAAGCATGGTGATGCTGGACAGCCTCGCTCACTGCATTGCCGAGCTGCAATTAAGGATTCGGAAAGGAAGGTGACTTTATGGAATTTAAGACAGAATTAAAAACGAAAGATGGGAAAGTCATTCCGAAGGAATCAATATGGAAACCACAGGAAGCAGCCTGCCGGCTGATGGCAGATGCTATTCGGCGTAAACACCGGAAAGAGGAGGAAGAAAAGTTGCAGAAACAGGGGTGTAACCTATGATGGAAGTAAATCCTTCATTATTAGGAATGGGACTCCTCTACAAGCAGTTGCAGCTGCTCGCAGAAAAGTCCCAATCTCAAAAATGCGGGTTGATAAAATTGTTGTTAATCTCTTTGGTGATGGTGAGAATTTACAGAGTCATTAGATGAGAGCTGATAAATCGAACTTGGTATTTAAACCGGAATATATAGCGTTATAAATACCGGAGATTTTCTTGGAATCGTTTTCCAATTCTTCCGCGGACAGTGGCGTGTGGCGCGGCGCATCGAAAGGATTACAGATTTCCAAATACTTCAAAGTAAGTTGAAGCGCAATTTCTTTTTCATCGATCATATTCTCACCTCCCTTCATCGGAGGTTTAACCCGCAAAACAATCTTAACATAAGGAAAAATTTTTTCAATAGGAGCTGATGAATTGAAGCGAATGTTAATTGTTCTCTGTTTTTGTATGCTGGCAAGCGGATGCGCTCCCCAGACAGTGGTAGAGGATGCAGATCCAATCGAACCGGAAATCATGCTGACACTGGCAGAGGAGCCTGAACCGATTGCATACCAAGTATGCATACAGATTACCCCGGCAGTGCAGGCAAAGACCTACCGAGATATACCACTTAGCCATGAACTGCAAGATATAGCAGATAAGGCTTGCGAAGATTACAAAATACCACAAGATGTGCTGTATGCGGTGATGGAGGTCGAAAGCGGATATAAAGTAGATGCTCAAAACGGCAGCTGCTACGGGCTGATGCAGATACACACCATCAACATGGAGTACCTCAGCAGCAATATCGGAACCACCGACCTCACCGACCCAGAGCAAAACATCCAAGCAGGGGCATTTATCCAGAGTACATTACTGAGTATGGTCAAGACCATATGGAGGACTTTACAAAGGTAACAGTCCGTCACTACCGCTTCGAGCGATGCGATATGTTGGAGGACATTGCTTACTTAAAAGAAAAAGAAATCGCCTTTTGGCAGGCGGTACAAACCAAAGTCAGACCGGCGTTGATTTTGCCGGAGATTTAAAGGAGGAACAAGGAATGGAAGTCAGACTGACACCTTCAATCGAGCAGGTTATCCCGCCGCAAATCAGCTTCAACTTCGAAGAAATCAAAGAGGAGCTAGCGGGGAAACTGCAAGTTTACCAGCAGATGGTAGTTACAGAGGGCGGAATCAAAGAAGCAAAGGCAGACAGAGCAAACCTTAACAAATTTAAAACAGCTCTTTCCGACAGCAGGAAATCTGTAAAGCGCCAATGGAATCAACCACTTTCCGAGTTTGAGGACAAGATGAAAGAGCTGGAACAGATGGTGGATGCTCCGATCAGCGCCATCGACAGACAAATCAAGGCTTTTGACGAAATCAAAAAGCAGGAGAAGCGGCAGGAAATTGAGAATTTCTTTGCAGAAAACATCGGGGAATTAGAAGAAATCTTGCCTCTTGCAAAAATCTGGAATGAGCGTTGGCTCAATGTTACCTATCCGGTAAAGGATATTGAGCGTGAGATTTTGGAAGCTATCCGCAAAACCCACAACGACATTGGTATTATCGTAGCAATGCAGCTACCCTGCACCGAACAGATGATTTCCACCTACTTGGATACGCTGGACATGAGTGCGGCGATGGAAGAAAAGCACCGCTACGAAGAAGCTCAGAAAGCGAAAGCTAGGCTGGAAAAGCAGCAGGCTGAGCCGGTAGTAGTAAAGCCGCAACCAGTAGCGGTTGAACCAGAAGTTGAGCCGGAAAGAATCGCAGAAGAACCCAAAATCAGCGCACAGCCAGACCTTCAAGTTCTGGATTTTCGTGTATGGGTAACACCGGCACAAAAGCAGGCGCTTAGAGAATTTCTGATTCGCAATCACATTCGATGCGGGAGGGTTGAGTAATGGCAAATAGCTTGGTAAAAGGTGAGAAAAAACAGCCGTCGTTCAGCGTGTTTTTAACGCAGGATGCAATCAAAAAGAAAATCAATGAAGTAATTGGTGGCAAAGGCGGACAGCGGTTCATGACCGCTATCCTTTCCGCAGTTACCAACTCCCCAGCGCTGCAGGAATGCGAATCAATGTCTATCCTGTGAATTGTGCGTTCCTGGGTGAGGCTTTGAATCTTTCCCCTTCTCCGCAGCTGGGACAGTATTACATGGTGCCGTATAAAAAGAAGGACAGAAACGGCAATGTTTTAGCGGTAATCGCTCAATTCCAGCTTGGCTACAAAGGTTATATTCAGTTGGCAATCCGCTCTGGATATTACAAAAAAATCAATGTGATTGCCATCAAAGAAGGGGAACTGAAACACTTTGACCCTCTCAACGAGGTAATCGAGGTAGAAATTATTCAGGATGAGCGTGAGAGGGAGCAGGCAAAGACGATTGGCTACTATGCCATGTTTGAGTATCTGAATGGGTTCCAGAAGGCAATGTATTGGAGTTACGAAAAGATGCAATCGCACGCTGACCAATACTCGCAGGCATACAGTGCAGAAGCACACCAAAGAATTTTAAGAGGGGAAGTTCCTCAAAAAGATATGTGGAAATACTCCTCTTTCTGGTACAAGGATTTTGATGCTATGGCATACAAAACGATGTTGCGCCAGCTGATTTCCAAATGGGGCATCATGTCTACGGAGCTTCAGATGGCGATGGAAAACGATATGGTAGCTATCCGGGATGATGGCACACCGGAGTATGTAGATAACGATACGACACCGATTGAGCCTGCACAGGCTCCGGTATACGAGGCACAGTCAACAGAGATTCCGACCGGAAACAACATCGAGGATGATTTCTTCGCAGGGCTGGAACCGCCGCCGGAACGATAAAGCAAAAGGAGGATAGGGACAATGGAGGAAGGATGGCTTTCAGGGTACATACAGGACTATGATGGGCAGGCTTTAACTCTCATTGTCCCTTTTTCCGATTCAGAGTACATCAAAACCCATAGTGTTACAGAGTGCTCTGTGAGGGTCGAGGACGGTCGGAGAATCAGCGCAGTACAAAGACGCAAAGTTTACGCTCTTATCCGCGATATTGCCGACTGGACGGGCTACGAGCCGCAGGAGCTGAAAGAATTGATGAAGTACGATTTTATATCCCAGCAGGAGGACGGAACACAATACTTTAGCCTGTCAGATGCAGACATGACAACAGCAAGAAACTTCATCACTCACCTGATTGACTTTTGTGTTACCAATGCCGTTCCTTGCAAGGTCAGCCTTTTGGAGCAGTGCGAGGATATAGAAAAGTATCTGTATGCCTGCGTTGCCAATCGTCGCTGCGCAATCTGCGGACAAAAGGCAGACATTCACGAAGTGGAGCGAGTAGGCATGGGGCGAGACCGCAGGAAGATGCACCACCTAGGGCAGTTGGTTGAGCCGTTATGCCGACAGCATCACCAAGAGGTGGACCAGATGGGACAAAAGAGCTTCGACGAAAAATATCATTTGCAGGGCATTAGATTGGATGAGCAGCTTTGCAAAATCCTGAAATGGAGGAAATAGGGATGCTAAACAGGGTAGTTTTAATGGGGAGGCTGACCGCTGACCCAGAGTTAAAGAAAACAACGAGTGACCTTTCTGTGCTATCGTTCACGGTAGCGGTTGAGCGCAATTACAGCGGCAAAGATAAACAGACAGATTTTATCAACTGTGTTGCATGGAGACAGACGGCAGAGTTTATTAGCCGGTACTTCTCCAAAGGCAAGATGATTGCGCTGGAAGGTTCCATTCAGGTCCGCAACTACACGGACAAGAACGACAACAAGCGGCAGGCAGTAGAGGTTTTGGTATCTCAGGCGTATTTTGCAGGGGACAACTCACAGAAGCAAGAACCGGCAGCGGATACAAAGAACTATCCCCCAATCACTTATTCTTCGGGAGCTCCCGAAGACTTCACCGAAGTTCCAGAGGAAGAGGGAGACCTCCCGTTTTAATATGGTCAGAAAGAGGTAAAGTATGGCACGTCCACAAAAGGAAGGCTTGGAATACTTTTCTTTGGATGTGGATTTTTTCTCGGACCGCAAAATCAAGATTTTAAAAGGCAGGTTCGGTGCAGATGGCATCACTTATTATCTATACCTGCTGTGTGAGATTTACAAGGGACATGGCTACTACCTGGAGGTAGACGAGGATTTTGATTATATTACATCCTCTGAGCTGGGTATGAGCCCTGAAAAAATAGGGCAGATGAGGAAATTCTTATTGGAACGGTCACTGTTTGATAACAAACTTTTTCAGTCGGACACTATCCTCACGTCCACCTCAATACAGAGACGATTTCAGTTGGCTGTAAAGTCCCGAGCCAGTAAAAACCCGGTCGTCGTAAACCCAAAGTTTTGGCTTCTTTCAAAAGAAGAAACGCAAAGCTTTATTAAAATGCACCCTATTTTAAATAATTCCGAGAAAAACCCTAGTTATTCCGAGAAAAACCCTAGTTATTCCGAGAAAAACCCTAGTTATTCCGAGAATTATGACATAAAGAAAAGTAAAGAAAATGTTGTTGTTACGCGCGCGCGTGAAGAAATGATACGCTGTTTTGAGCAAAACATAACTCCGGCAACAGCAGCAGTGAAGAGAGAAGTTGGTGGTTATTTGGAAGAAAAACAAGTAACTCCCGAGCTGATGAGGGCAGTTATTGAGTATTCAGCATTGTCGGGCGCGAAAAGCTGGCGTTATGTGCAGACGGTATTAGATAATTGTCTCCGGGAAGGTATTACGACACCGGAACAGTTCCGACAAAACATACGCTCGGAATCCAACGGACAACGTACAAGAAAAAAAGAAGAGCCATGTTCGTCGTCAATCGACTTTGAGGCATTGCAGCAGTATGTCACCTATGGAGGGCACTATGAAAGCGAAAAAAAGACAATGTAAAATTTTTTATTGTGACCGTAGAAGAGGAAGATTTTGCTGTGCGGACTGCGGGTACAAAGACTGCACGAACAGCGCACGATGCAAAAAGCCATGCCTAAATGACCCGAAACTGTGCGGAGCTGTTTTGGAAAAGGATGATAAAAATATCTAAGCGACAGCAGCAACAGCTAGAAAAGCGGTCAGCGGGCTTTATGGGGGAGTTTAAAAAACTCCTCTACCGACACCAGGCATGGGAAGTATGGAGCGATTTCTGCACGATGGCAGCCATCTCCATAGCCAATGCGGTGGACAAGGCGCTGGCTTGAGTGGATGAAATCCCTTTGTCCACCGCAAGAGAAACAAAATCAGGAAATGGAGCCGGCTATCCTGATAAAACATCATTCAAAATCACAGACATTTCAGAATATTGGAGGAATCACAATGACAATGGAGCAGTTAAACAAGCAGATGGAACAGTATCAAAAAGGCAGTTTGGAACACTGCATCGGCATGGAACTGCTGGAACTGTGCAAGGGAAATGAGGGAGCATCCGAGATTGTAGAGCAGGACCTTGCAAAGAAGGGGATGGCTCTTTCGGATTGTGCAAAGAAGATTCGAGATTATGCCAGAAACCACCAGAAGGGCGGATTTTTTGAGATGGACGATGCGCTCTCCGAAAAACTGGTTTGCGAGTTTTACGGAATCAGCAAAGCTGAAACTGGTGCTTCTGAGGCTGCTTCTGAAGAGCCGCAGGAGGAACAGCAGGAAGAAGTAACAGGGCTTAGTTTTTCCTTGGAAGATTTGTTGTAGGAGGCAGGCAGTATGCGTTTGGCAGAAAAGCGGGAATGGATGGCGCTCCCTTACGATCCGGCACCGGCAATAGAAGTACCGGAGTATAGCGAAAAAACGTTTTGCGGCTATCACCGCAAAGGTAGAAACTACATAGCAGGAGCAAGAACAGAGGGGGATACACTGATTTTCACTGTATACAGCAGTTCAGGAGCCCCGATTTACCGCACGTTCCAAAAACCGGATGAGCTATTTTCCCAGTTCCCAGGTAGGGAAAAACCGAGTGATGCAACAATAACAAATGCGCTGGACTGGTCTGGATGGTATCACATGATGCCGGAAGATACAAATTTGGTAAGAGCATGGTGCAAAAATAATGCTCCGTTCCCTTTTGTAAGTTCAGGAAATGGTGGAGTAACTATCCTGAAAAGGTATCAGGAAGCAATAAGGAAAAGCGAGTTGGAGCGCCGCCATGACAGAACCAGAAAGATGGTGGACGAGGTAATGAAAGAGATACACCCGTTGCCGCAGAAGGTGCTGGACTGGATACGGGACGAGGTGATGAAGCCTTATCGGTACATCTTTTACAATTACCAAAAGGGAAAGAAAATCCAGAAAGGATTTTGCTCCTACTGCAATCAGATGGTGGATATCCAAGGAGCCAAACACAAAGGAACGGCAATCTGCCCTCATTGTCACAGCGAAGTCACCCTCATTGCAAACGGAAAATACAGGGACAAGGTGGCGCGAATGCAGGACCAAAGTCACTTTGTTTATATCCAGCCCACAAAGGATGGTTGGTGTGCCCGGTATTTTGATGTTATTTCAGTGATGGACGGGCGCGGAGGCAAGGACAGCAGTCAGTATTATCACAAGGAAATCGGGCGGTATTTTTACAGTACACAGAAGAGCTGCTACACCGGCTTCTATGAGTGGAAGAATTTCTTCCAGACTGGTGAGATGCGATTTTGCAAGGTGGATGAAAGGTTTTCGATGCCTTGCAAGATTTACCCGAAAAGTCTTAACACAGTTCGACAAAAGGATTCCAGATTGAGGTACATCCCACTGGAAGACATAGCGGCGCACATAAAAGAGGATGCCTGCCTGCTGATTGACGCTTGCTGGCGGACACCACTGCAGGTGGAGTATATGGCAAAGATGGGATTATACCGGATGCTGGAGGAAAGCGTGAGCCGGTACGGACACAAAATTCCGGAAGGAAAAACACCTGCGGAGATGTTCGGATTATCCGGGCAGCCGCTAAAGGCAATCCTCAAAACCAACCCAAGCTGGGGAGAGGTTGAGACATATCGAAAAATCACAGAAAATCAAAAAAATGCAGATGTTGATGTTTTCTGTCGGCTCTACCAAAAGTCCGGGTATCATATGCGGCTTCCGGAGCTTGCAAAATATATTTCTCTGCCCAAAATTGAAAACTACTTGGAAAAGCAGGAGAAGCTGCGACCGGAGGTTCCGGAGGACAGGCGGGCTGATATGATTTTAGGCGACTGGCTGGACTATCTGAAAACTTGCAAAAAACTTGGGTATGACATGAAAGAAGACAGAATCCTAAGACCCAAAAATTTGGCAGAGGCGCACGATGAGGTAACAGTTCTGCTGAAGGAGAAAGAAGATGGAAGAACTCGAGAAGGAATCCAAAGAAGGGCAAAGAAAGCTCAGAAATACGCATGGGAACAGGACGGTTTCCTTATCCGACCGATAGCAACGCTAAAAGAGCTGGTAGCAGAAGGGACAAAATTGAAGCATTGTGTGGCAGGGTACGCCTCGTCTTATGCCGAAGGAAGGTGCAAGCTGTTTTGCATCCGAAAGAAATCAGCACCGGATACCCCGTATTACACCTTGGAGCTTGGAAGGAATGATAAACTCATCCAGTGCCGAGGGTACCGAAACGATGTGGAGAACGGGTACAAGATGCAGGAGGACGTCCGAAAATTTGTAGACCGGTGGATGAGCAAAGTGGTCAACAAGAAGAAAAAAGAGCGCATCAAAGTAAACGCAGCATAGGAGGACATCAGGATGTACGAAGTTGAAAACATGGATTTTAAAGAAATCGCAGAAATGAGCTTTGAAGAAATGGAATCCGAAACACGCCTGCAGCAGTTGGCAGTGGAGATTGTAACCTTCGACCGGCAGGCGAAAATTACAGCAGTAAGCTGTGCCATCGAAATCGGGGAGCGCTTGTTGGAAGCAAAGGAGCTTGTTCCACATGGAGAGTGGGGAAACTGGCTGAAGAAAAATGTAAACTACAGCCAGTCCACCGCAAACAACTTCATGCGGCTTTACAAGGAGTACGGGAACGACCAGGGGAGCCTGTTTACCACGCTGACAAATTCACAGACGATTATGAATCTGGATGTTTCCAAAGCCCTTGCCCTCACTGTACTCCCGCCAGAGGAGCGAGAGGAGTTTGTATCAGAGCACGATGTAGAGAGTATGTCCATCCGGGACCTGAAAGAAGCCTTGCAGGAAAACAAGGAGCTTAAACAGCAGCAACAGCAGCTGAAACATCTGCTGGAAGAAAGGGAACGGCAAATCACTCAAAGCGCCTCCCAGCTTGATATTGCCATCAGCGAGCGGCAGAAGATGCAGGATAAGCTTAACGAAAGCGTAAACCGAAATGCCGGATACGAAAAATCGCTGCAACTTAAAATTGATGCAGCAAAGAGATTGGAAGCGGAAAAGAAGGCTGCGGAAGAAAAGCAGAAGGAAAGTGAGAAAAAGGCTCAGGAGCTTCAGTGGAAAATGGAGGAGCTGGAAAACCAAAAGCCAGAAGTGGACCAGCAGGTCATTGGAGAATTGCAGGCAGAAGCCGAAAAAGAAGCAGAGAGACGTTTTGCACAGGAAATCGAGAAACTAAGAGCTGAAAAAGAAAAAGCCGAGCAGAGGGCAGCAGAAGCCGAGGAAAGAAACAAACAGCTCCAGAGCAAGGCAAACAGTGAGCAAAGCAAGGAACTGATTGTTTTTGATGAAAAGTTCAAGTCCTTCCAGGATAGCTACAACCAGATCAACCAGCTGATTGCAAAGATGGAAACTCCAACTGCGGATAAAGTCAGAGGAGCCGTCAGAAAGCTCTTGAGTGTAATGGAACAGAAACTGGGGTGATGAGATGAACAGTAGGAAAAATCCGCTCTACAATGCAAGCGGTTATAAAGACACCACAGCATTTCTTGCAATAAAAGACGCAGACAGCGAGAAGGAACACTGTGACAGACAGGCGGAAAAACTCATTAAGGCGGTAAAGCTGATGCTTTCCGCCGCAGGTTTTTCCTTGATCCGCCGCATCGAGATTCGGCACGACAAATCAGGGAGGGAGTACAGATGAGACTGCGTACCGCAAAACAAACCTATGACCCCATCATAAACGCAGGTAAGGGAGCGTATATCGGTCAGCTGAGAAATCCGGTATCGCAGCCGATTCGGCAGAAAAAAGGCAAACCGTACTGCGATGTGTTTGTCATGAATCCGATGAACTCAAATGAAATCGACCGTGTTCTTGTGTCGGAAGAGGATATTGAGCGATTATCCGAGATGCAGGAAACAGCGATTACCTGTAAGGGAGAGGTCATCGTCAGAAGTCGGGGACGCCAGAAAACGCTGGAATATTTTTTGTTTCAAGCCCATGCACGAGGCGTTACCCACATCAACGGAAATCTTCTGGACTTTCGCCGGGAAAATATTTATCTGGAAAAGCTGAAAAACAAGGAAGAACTTCCGAACACGATAGGGTATTGGAACATGAGCTTTGACGGCTCGACCAGGGCGTTGATTTCTTTGTGTATCAGGGACAATCCAAACCAGGGTTGGGCAGAGCTGGTTCAGAAAGTGGCTGAGCTGAAAAATTGCCCGATAGAAGAAACCAATATTAAGCTCAAAGAGTTCCTGGAACAGGATATGTTGGGATACCATGAAGGTCCGTTTTGGAAAAACTGGGAGGGAATACGAAAGTGAAAGAGATGATACTCTTTTTGGAAGCTTTGCTCAAAAGCGCAGAGGGACAGGAAAAAGGAAAGTTTGTCTGCCCGATTTGCGGGGGAACGGTTAAGTTCTGTAAAGATAGGTACAACCAGCATCTTCGGGCACGATGCAGAAAATGCAAAATGAGAATGATTGAATAAGGCAGGTGATAAAGAAGGAGGAATCACGATGAAAACCCAAGAAATTATTAAAACTCTGAGAGCGACACAAAGTCGGAGCAAACGAGTACTTCTGGACGCAGCGGCGGACAGGCTGGAAGAACTGCAATCGGAAAATGACAGGCTTATCCGCAGTATGCTGAAACCTTCTGACAACAAATCAGAATCCGGTTTGCTTGAGGAATAACGGAGGAGCGGGGATGAAATTTTACAACAACATATCCAATCTTCAAGATTGGGAGCAAACGGTTCGGGTGACGCTGCAATGCGGACCGTACAAGGGACATATTTCCTTTGTGGTTATTGGAAATCAGTTTGGGAAGAATGTTTTGGCGTTTTACCCAGACCAGTTGACCCCGAGAGATATTAGTGCATTTGTGGAAAACGAGTGCAACATGGAAATTGACCCAACAAGAAGAATTTTACATTTTGACCTGACCTCAGAGGAATTAAACAGTACGCAGCATTATGCAATCCCCTGTATGGACGCGCGGATTGACAACATGATTGTTGCAATAGAAATTGTTGAATCCAAACCGTATAAAAAGAAATAAAAAAAGAGAGCCTTGTACCGACCTCCAATCGTTAGCTTTTTGTCTAACTTTTGGGGGCGGTACACCCTCCCCGAAACAGATATGTGACAATATCAGTTTATCAAATTATTTTATTTGTATCAAGGGGAGGAACAGGATATGGAACTGACCGAAAAAGAAATCGTTAAAATTGCTGCGGAACAGGCGGTAAAGGTGACTTTGGAAACCTTGAAAACACAAAAAAAGAAAGAACGGCAAGAAAGGAGAGATTGGAGGCTTCGCAACACAAAATTATTGCTGGAACATCTTCAAGAATTTAAAGACCACGCAGACAAGTCTATTTTTGATGTGCGAAAGGTTTTGGAATCCGCACAGAACGACCCGCAGGGAGTCTATTCACAGCAGCTTTCCGGCAGACAAGATGTTTACTTAGAAGGGCTGGCTATCTCCGCGGGAAGGACTGAGGCGCTTGTCCAACAAACAGAATCAATGCTGGAACTGTACAGAATACAGTGCGAAAAAGGGAACGCAGAAAAACAACGAAGATTCCGGGTGCTGAAAGCCTACGCCCTGGAAGGGGAGGACTATCAGCTGATTGCAGAAAAGGAATCGATTTCCAAAAGCACAGTTTTCCGGGATATTGACCTTGCAACAGAGGAGCTGTCCGTGATGCTTTTTGGAGCAGACATTTTTTATGACATGGATGCTACCGACGATGGGAAAAAGTTGGGAACAAAACAGGAAAGAGATATGGTATAATAACTATACTGCCAAACTTAATATTAAACCCAGAGGAAAAAGCTGCGCTGTAAAAGGTGCGGCTTTTTTCTGTCCGCAGCACAAAAAATCGAAGGGTTCGCGCCGGAAGGAGTGACCCTTTTGTTGTAAAAGATGTAAAATAGAAAAACCTCTTGACAAACTTGTTGCTACAATCTATAATAAGAATGTAGCAACAAAGAAAGAGAGGTGTAAAAGTGGCTGCACTAAAAAAAGGCACAAAGCTCACAGATAATCCAAAAGATTATATGTTACGAGTTAGAATGGACGCAGAAACATTGAAAGAGTTAGATGCTTGCTGTGAAAAGGAAAATCTTTCTCGCTCTGAAATAGTCAGAAAAGGAATCAAAGAGCAGTATGCCAAAATAAAAAAATAACGATTGCGCCGCTCCGTGGAAAGAAAAGCACAATCGTTATCCCCGACAAGGAAACCCTTATCTGAAATCTATTTTACATCAGGTAAGGCTTCTTTGTCAAACGAAAAATTGACAGGAGGTCTTTTTATTTATGAGAGAAAAGACATTTGAGGAATATCAGAGGGAACATCGTTCGGATTTCGAGGGAAAAAGCCGAGAAGAACTGATTGCCATGTTGATAAGAGAAGCGTCTGTATTAACAGATGACGAGGTTGATGAGGTTTTGGCGTATGCAAAGGGAATGTTTGAGGTCACAGAGAAAGTGGGGTAAAATAGATGAATGAGCTGATTCAAGTCAATTATGACAACGACAGACCGACCGTATTAGCAAGAGATTTACATGAATTTTTGGAGGTTCAAACCCCTTACCACAAATGGTTTCCGAGAATGTGTGAATACGGTTTTTCGGAAAATATCGACTATATGATGATGGACAAAAATGTCCTTCGTTCCGATGGGACGAAAATGCCGCAAATACAGCACGACGCCCAGCTCACCATTGAGATGGCAAAAGAAATCTGTATGCTGCAACGCAACGAGCGCGGCAAACAGGCGCGGCAGTATTTCATTCAGCTGGAAAAGGACTGGAACAGCCCAGAACTGGTGATGGCAAGGGCGCTGAAGATGGCAAACAGTCGAATCGGCAGTTTGGAGGAGAGAACCGTCCATCTGGAACAGAAGATTGAGAAGGACAAGCCGAAAGTGCTGTTTGCCGATGCGGTGAGTACATCTCAAAACACGATTCTGATTGGAGATTTGGCAAAGATTCTGCGGCAGAACGGCGTGGAGATGGGACCGAATAGATTGTTCCAGTGGCTGCGGGAAAACGGATACCTGATCAAGCAGAAAGGCAGCAGCTACAATATGCCGACCCAGAAGTCGATGGAACTGGGACTGTTTAAAATCAAGGAAACCTGTGTGACCCACAGCGACGGACACACCAGCATCAACCGCACTCCAAAGGTGACCGGAAAAGGGCAGGTGTACCTGCTTAACAAGATTTTGAAAAAACAATACAAACAAACTAAGATAGCAGAATAATTTTTGAAATGGACTACTTCAAAACGGTAGTCCATTTTTTATGCACTAATTTTAAAATACAGGTTCCAATCGGGACAGACAGAGAGGTGGTGAGAGGTGCCCAGACCGAGAAGTCCGAACAGAGACAAGGCGTTTGAGCTGTGGAAAGAATCGGGGAAAAACCGCACGCTCAAAGAGATTGCGCAGGAATTGGGCGTATCGGAAAGTCAGGTCAGAAAGTGGAAAAATCTGGATAAATGGGACGAAGCGCAGGCGTTACCAAACGTTACCAAATCAATCGGTAACGCGGCAGAATCGAAAGGTAACGTTACCATTGAGGAAAAAACGCCGAAACGAAAACGGGGAGGGCAGAAAGGAAACCAAAACCGCTATGTTCACGGGCTGTATGCAAATCCTACGATGGATATGATACCCCGGCAAGAACTGGAGCGATTGCAAAGGATGGATTTTGCGGATGAGGAATCTATCATCATTGACGAGATTATCCTCCTGACCAGTCGGGAGCGCCAGCTGATGGAATCCATTCAAAAATATCAGGACCAGAAAAACGGGCTGTCGCTGGACGGTGTAACGCGCCGAGTAGTGGAAAACGAAGGGGCAAGGGATAGCCGCTCCAAACAAGTGGAAACAACGACAAGAACGCGAGATGTCTTTGACGTCATTCAGAAGCTTCAGGCGGAGCTTACCAAAGTACAGAAGGAAAAACGGCAATATTTGAGTGAACTGCGAATCCTGAGAGCGCAAAAAGCGCAGATGCCGAAGGCACAGATGCCGAAGGAAGAAAATACCCATGAACGGATATTGCAGGAAATCAGCAGTGAGGAGCTGCGGCAGTTTATAGAAGGGGAACGGTAGTGGTGACAAAAGAGCAAAGACAAGTGCTAATAGAAGAAGCTCGGCGAGAACTTGCCAGAAGAACAATGCGGGATTTTGTGCTGTATGTCGATGATAACTACCAGATGAATTGGCACCATCGTCTCCTATGCGATTATCTGGATAAGCTGGCGTGCAAAGAGATCCGCCGCCTTATGGTGTTTATGCCTCCCCGGCATGGCAAAAGCGAGTTGGTATCGCGCAAGTTCCCCGCCTTTTTGCTGGGGCGCAACCCGGACACCTCGATTATCTCCTGTTCTTATTCTGCCGACCTTGCAAGCCGCATGAACCGAGATGTGCAGCGGCTGATTGACAGCGAAAAGTATGCGGAGCTTTTTCCTCAAAGTCATTTGTTTGGAAAAAATATCCGTAGTACGGCAAAGGGAAGCTTTTTGAGGAACAGTGATATTTTTGAAATTGTGAATCATCGAGGAACCTACCGTTCCGCAGGCGTCGGAGGCGGTATCACCGGCATGGGCGGCGAGTATATCATCATCGACGACCCGGTGAAAAACCGTGAGGACGCAGACAGCGCAACGATACGGGAAAAAATATACGATTGGTACACCTCCACACTTTACACTCGTCTGGAAAAGGACGGGTGTATTTTATTGACCTTAACCCGATGGCACGAGGATGATTTGGCAGGAAAGCTGCTGAAAGCGGCAGGGGAAGGCGCGGACCAATGGACAGTGCTGGAATTGCCGGCAGTGTGCGAATATCCCGCAAAGCCGTATGATGTGCGGCAGGAAGGGGAAGCACTCTGGAAGTGGAAATACGATGAGGAAGCCCTCGAAAAGATGAAGGTGACAGTCGGCAGCCGAGACTGGGCGGCGCTGTATCAGCAGCACCCAACACCGGGCGAAGGCGGCACCTTCAAGCGAGAATGGTGGAACTACTACAAAGTCCTACCGGATGGGCTTTATGATTTTGTTCAATCATGGGACTGCACCTTCAAGGATGCTCAATCCTCTGACTATGTTGTAGGGCAGGTTTGGGCGAGAAAGGGAAGCAGCCGCTACATGCTCGACCAGGTGCGCGGGCGAATGAGCTTTACCGAGACCTTGCGTGCTATCCGCTCACTCTCTGCCAAGTGGCCGCAGGCAATCCGCAAGCTCGTGGAGGATAAGGCAAACGGCACAGCAGTTATTGATGTGCTGCGAAAAGAAATCCCCGGATTGATACCGGTGGAACCGGAGGGCGGCAAGATTGTCCGCGCCAATGCTGTAACGGCAGTAGCGGAGGCAGGAAACATTTACCTGCCAGACCCGTCCATTGCCCCGTGGGTGCATGATTTCGTTGAGGAACACGCAGTATTCCCGAACGGTGCAAATGACGACCAGGTGGACGCACAGACGCAGGCAAACACCTATTACAATTCTTCCTCCTTTAGTCTGGAAGGATTGATTTAAAAGGGAGGAAAATAATTGGAATACAGAGCAGACGGGTTTTCTGATGTTATGCGGCTGTATCAGTCGCAGACAGCGCAGACGGGGGAAATGTGGATACCTGACTATGACCTTGCGGAAAAGTACCAGTATAACGGTTTATTCAGCAAGATTATTGACCGACCGGCAGAAGAAGCACTGAAACATGGTATGGAATATAATGTTTCAGATGCGGACTTGAGGGAATTTTTAGACGACGCGCTTGACCGGCTGGACTGGGAGGAAAAGGCTGTAACGGCAATCCGCTGGGCAAGGCTGTTTGGCGGCTCCATCATCGTTATGCTTCTGGACGATGGCGGCGGACTGGAAGAGCCGGTGAACTGGCAGGACGTCCGATCAGTGGAGGAGCTGCTGGTCTACGAGCGCGCAGTGGTACAGCCAGATCCTGATACATATCGGACAGGCAAGGCAACTTACTTCGACGTGTCCAGCACCTACGGCGGCTTTTTCCGCGTACACCGCAGCCGATGCCTGGTTTTCAAAAACGGTTCGCTGCCGGAGTTCGGCGCGCCGCAGCAGTATTTCTACTGGGGATTGCCAGAGTATATCCGCATCCACAAGGATTTGTCCCGGGCGCTCAAAACACACACCAATGCCGCCAACATGATTGAAAAGAGCGTGCAGCCGGTATACAAACAGCGAGGTCTGCAAAATATGCTGGCAGGTCCGAACGGAGATGAGATGGAACTCAAACGTTTGCAGGTTCTTGACGCTTCCCGAGGAATAATGAACACGATTGCCGTTGATATGGAAGGTGAGGACTACGATTTCAAAACCTTCCAGATGACCGGAGCGAAGGAAATTTTGGAAAGTACCTGCAACCTCTTATCGGCAGTTACCTGCATCCCACAAACCATCCTGTTTGGGCGTTCCCCCGCCGGCGAAAATGCAACCGGTGAGAGCGATTTGGAAAACTACTACAATTTTGTGGAGGGTATCCAAAAGCGGATGCTCAAGAAAAATATCCGCACCCTGATAAAAGCGATTGTGCAGGCAGGGGTTTATGATGGAAGCATCGAGAACCCGGGAAATATCAAACCAACCTTCAAGCCGTTATGGAGCTTGAGTGAGACGGAAAAGGCAACCGTAGAGCTTACCAAAGCCCAGCGGGCACAGGTAGCGGCACAAACGGCACAGCTCTACATAGATATGCAGGCGATACAGCCCGAGGAAGTGCGTCAGGCGCTTGCCAAAGACGAGCAGGTGGACGTTGAAAGTATTCTCGATAATCAGACGGAAAACCCGCAGGACGACGGCTGGGCGGCGCTGCTGGAAGGACTACGAGCAAACGATAATCCAGCTTTGGAACCCACTGGACAACCAGGGCGGCAAGGTGGTATAATAAAATCAGAAGCTGCCGAGGACGTCATCGCCAAGGATGTCATCGCCGAGGATGGCGGGGAGGGCAGCGGAAATTTTAACCATGAGGGTCGCCCAGGAAAGGTCGGCGGCTCGGGTGGGGGAGGAAGTTCTTCCAAATTATCGAGCAAGTCAATGCCTGCGAAAAAGTATGTCACATCGGACGGAAAGATGGATGTTGACACGCTTCGAAAAGACTATGACGAGTTTACGCAGGAAATGGACGAGGGATGCAGAACCTACCTGAAACAGTCAATGGATTCGGTGGAGTTTAAATCAGCGAAGCTGACAGAAGATTCACCGTTTGGGTATTCTTCATCGAGAGATGCAATCTACTATGACACGTCTCAAAAATCCATTCAGGATATTGATTTGTCGATTGTTACTACGCACGAGTTAGCACATCGAATTGACAATCAGTTTGTTAATGTGGCTGAGAATGAAGATTTCCGTCAGAAAGTCAGTAATTCCAAAAAGCAAATTGACGCTGATAGAAAGAAATTTCAACAATTCTGCAAAGAAGATAAAGAAGGATTTATTTCTGATATTTGTAGTGCTATTTCGGAGGGGAAGTAT
>ERZ894180.1114-NODE-1114-length-17716-cov-9.601608_pt1 | contig 17716 bp, 22 predicted proteins | sample MGYA00380278_ERZ894180 | MGnify/ENA primary metagenome ERZ894180 (study PRJEB32331, sample SAMN06328450) | human gut metagenome | biome: human gut microbiome; feature: stool | host: Homo sapiens | collected 2013-02-24 ...
GGAGGAAATCAGAGCATGAATTATGTATATCTTATAATTTTATCAATAATATTATGCTTTTCTGTAACAATTTTAATATTAATGATAAGCATAGCAAATTCTTTACATCAAAAAAATGATTTAGAAATATTAAAATTAGAAATGACAATAGAACCTAAAAAAGAAGATTTTGATATTATAGATTTAATGATAACTGAGGAAGTCAGCAAATACCATATTATAGTAAACGAACCTAATGGTATTCAATACATGTCTGATGAAAATATTTCTAATATGGAAAAATATATATTAACCAAAGTTCTCAACAATATATCTCAATTACAATTACAGAAATTAAAATATATTTATAATGATCAAAAATTAGAAGATATAATATATGAAAAAGTACAATTAGCTGTAATATCTTATGCTAGCGAAATGAATACTACGCCAAATCAAAACGAAGCATCATAACCTAATATGGTTATGATGCTCTTATCTTCCATAAAAGTGTACAATAAGAAATATATAATTGTATATTATTATATTGATATAGTTGAATAGCTATATTAATATTATTACAAGGAGGACATTATTATGTCTAATTATTCATTTAAAAATAATAATATTAAAACTATAGGAGATTTATGGGATTCGCAAATAGATCTCGAAGACAACTATGATCAAATGGATTCGCTTGAAAAAGCGAACGTAGTAAATTCTTATGTCGCTAGATGTGAGAATGACAAAAACTATAATAATGAGAAAGATATAATGGATTATTTCTCATTACAATATGATGAGCCTATGGATGGTGTTCCTTATTTAGGAAGAGATCAAGGTACCAGCAAATATAATAAAATGGCTATATTAGCCATGAATAAAATAAGATTATAATAATACATAATAAGGATAGAGAATATTCTCTATCCTTATTTTAATAAATAAAAGATTTTATTTTTTGGTCATATAGAGCACATTTATGTAATATTATGAAAAGAGGAGAATAATGTAATGGACAAAGAAATTCGCAAACAAGCGTCTGAATATCCTCTATTAGACGAGATCATATATCAATGTCAGATAATGATGAATGGATTGATATTAAAGGATGAAACAAGAGCTGATGAAAACGAGACAGTAGAATCTTTAAGACAGTCTGATATATATGCTAATATTATAAGAGGTACTTATAATTTTACTATGTTTAAATATGACATATTACTATTAAAAAGAATACCAACACTATCCCGTAGAGATTGCCTTACATATGCTCGTGACAATTCTCTTATTCCTGATGGTATCAAACCTCAATTAACTGAGTTAGCTAAAAATCGATTTTTAAAGAATTATGAAGAACTAAATAATTATTATAGAATGCTTAATGGATTACCTAATGTGGGAGATCCTGGTATATATTTGACTAGAGAAGATCTGGATACTATAACAGTAAATTTTGAGAACGATGGAAATCCAATACATAAAATGACTAATGATCAAATACTTATATTAGAAGCATTTGGTATAATAGATAAATATAAATCAATGTATAAAGATACGTTAGATGATAACGGTGATTTAAAATGTAAGTATTTATGGCATTTAGGAGAAAAGAAAATAGATCCTAATTTTGCTAGAAGAGCACAAAAGTTTTCGGTATTATATATTCCTCCAGTAGAAACTACTGAAGTATATAATAAGTTTGTAGAAAGACTTGAAATAAATAGAGTTTATTTTTTGCAAACTTCTTATTCTGATGCATATAAATATAGAAATAAATATTATGATAGAATAATGATGATAATGATTATAGTACAGGCTTTTGATGATATGATTATAAGAGCACCAGAATATATCATAAGAAGAGATGTATTTGATTTACGTACTATACAATATATATTTGATTCATGTGGTGTAGAATTCTTCCCTGATATACCATTAAAATATCAGAAGAGATTAGTAAAGAATTTAAATAGATTGATTAAATATAAGTCATGCGATAAGAACCTGATAGATATATCTAAATTATTCGGTTTTGATAATATCCAATTATTCAAATATTGGTTAATGAAAGTACCATTATTTGATGATAACGGAGAATATAGAAATGACGTCATAGAAGATCCTAAAACAGGAGATGATATAGATGACGTTGATAGTAATTATGAATTAACTTTCTTAAAAGTACCATTTGAGAATAGTAGTTTCGATGAATGCGTAAGAGATAAAAGAAATTGGAAGAAATATGACGATATTGCTGGAGAAGATATATATTGGCAAGGGTTTTATACTAAAGAATTTGTAAAGCATACTATATCTGAAAGAATATTTAATGCTAGAATTACTAAATATATATCAGTATCAGCTATATATTCTGTAGCAGAAATGTCGTTCCAATTAGCATATTTTATTAATATGATTCTATATTCTGATATAGATTTAACTATGGTAAAATTACAAGTGCCAGAATTAAATAGTAAAACGGAATTTGAATTAGTAGATTTAATGATATGCTTATATAGTCTGATGTATTTATATAACGAAACACAAGATAATATTATCTACGATCCAGTGCAGGCATTAGCCATAAAAGGCTTTAATTTTGAAGCTAATATGGAATTAATAACTTCCGATTTAGCTAATAAAGGATTAACACCAGAAGATGTAGGAATAAGTGGATTTAAAAATCCTAATACTATATTATCTTTTGACCAGTTAGTAGAAGTATATAAATCTAATAAGAAAGTATATAAATATTTACAAGAAGCCATGTATAATGCTAATAATAGAAGAGAGTGGGACATATATCACGATTTATATGAAGCATTATTCATAACTAAATGCAATTTTGGATACTTTAATAAATATGGAAATAATGGAAAACCTCCTAAAACTTATAGAGAAGTATTAGGAAATAAGTGTGCTCCATTATATACAATAATAAAGAAATGCGAATCTATTACTAAGAAAAGCGAAAGACAATTGGAGATATCTAAATATATAAATTATATTACAGAAAACATATATCTATATATAGATAGAGATGAGTTTAAATATATATTCCAAAATATACCTACTGTATCATTAGATTATATTAAAGAATATTTATTTGAAGTAATAATGTTCTTTAAGTCCCATAAAGTAGATCTGATCCATACAAATAATATGTATATATTCGATGATATATATGAAAATAGAATACCTGTAATAGATGATATGATTTATAATGTATCAGAAGAATTCCCTGAGTATATTAAATCTGATGATTTTAAACATTTCTTAAATCATATTACTTACATGAGTAAATGTGTACCTAAAGATAAAATGTATATGGATATTTATTGGTTCAAACCGTTTATACCAAACGAATTTATTCCTGTATTTGATAAGATAGTTAATCTATTAATAACCATCGTATATGATGATACTATAAGTATAGAGGATAAATTAGAATCATTTATTCATACATACGAATGGGAAGAGTATGTAAGAAATACTGATAATATGAGAAGCAATACAAAAATTACGTTTAAAGATAACTGTTTAATAGAAGATTATGTATATTTAGATTAAAATATACCCCATATATCCATAGATATATGGGGTTCTTAATAGTCCAGAATGTAATAATAAGTTAGTAAAATGATATATTATAATATTGATAGTATTCAGAATAATTAAGAATATCTATTAAAATACAAAAGAAAGGAGAATATAAATGTCAAATGACATAATGCTTCTTGCAGATCTAGCATGGACAAATGATATAAACAAAACAAAAGAGATCTGTGATAAGTTGTACAATAAGTATTATAATGAATTAAATTCATTATATAAAGAAAATTGTACAGCTTATATCAATTTGATGACGCATATATCTTTTACATTAAAGATACTATCAAAACATATTGAAAGTAAAACTGATATGCATGTCATCAAACAAATCGCTATTCATAGTAGTACTTTATTAAATATAATAAATGACTATGAAGAAATTAATTTTGCCAAGCTACCTACATGGCAGGTGATAACAGTCTGCCATTCCATTAAAAAATTAGTGGGATTGGCAGGAATGCAATTTGATAAATCTACTTGTTTAGGAAATATCTTAAATAATAAAGATTTCGAAGTTGTAGAATATTACATCGAGACGGGGAAATTTAAGGAGGAAAGAAACAATGGGTGAACAGAAGATCTTATCAAAAGGAAAAGTACCAGCAACAGAAAAAGAAATTAATGATATGCTTAATAATATTAAGTTATCATTAATGACATTACCTGATTCGCAGATTTATAAATTAGATAAATTGCTGAACGAAGTCGATCAGTATATCGATCAGCCTACAAGAAACGGCATTAATAGTGATGTAGATTTCAGAAGTACAATAAGAACTAGATTCTACTGTACTTTCAATGAAGAAATCACAAGTGAGGAGATCAATGATAAAGGCCGTCTCATCAACAGTAAAAAGACTAGAATGTGGTACTTAACGTACATGTATACCAGAATGAGATACTTCAATGGAGGGACATTCTTTAACCCGGAACATCAGATTGAGGTTAAACGCATCGCTGAAGATTTCAATACTGCGGTGATGTGTATTGTCAATAAATATAAAGAATATGCTTCTATTAACGACGATGTTTTACCGTATGAGAAATCTCATATAAAGGTGCAGATCGATGATATTATGAATTCTATGAATGATTCATTACGATTATATAATCGTAATTTGGAAGATCATAATATTATGCTCGCAAACTATGATAGTATTCACAATTTATCATTTACTGATAATAAATAAAATTATTTGTAAGAGGCATCTAATTGATGCCTCTTGTTTTTATTTTTTCTACGATACTAGGAATTTATAGCCTGAAACATAATTATAATTGTAGACACGAATAAATGGAGGTTTAATATAATGATTAAAAAGAAAGTGTTTCAGGATATTCCTCGCTATGAAATAAATGAAGATGAAGTGCAATTTGCTCAGCATGAGGGTCGAGTTATAGTTAGAGATCCTTTTACTAAAACCGTTGTACTTGAGAAATGGAACAAAGTAATATTACCAGGATCTTTTTATACATTACAAAAGCATTTCCCTGGTATTAAATTACCTGTGCAACTACCTAATTACAATAAAGAATTAGACCTTGACAATACTGTAGCATTAACTCCGGAAGAAAAATTGAATGAAATAGTAGTATTATTCGCTATGGGTACAGATGGTTGTGGGCCAGAAGGTTCTCAAATTTATGATGTAGATTATACTAAATGGATTGATAAAGATCATTTAATTCCATTTAGATATTGTATTTCTGATAATGATCTTAATGATGAATTAAGAGGGAAATATTTTGGTAGAAAAGAATTAAAAGAATTAGACAGAGTTGCTTACTTTTTTAAAGCGTTCGACGCTGATCCTATATGTAAGTCCATATATATGGATGGAACTCCAGTCGATGAAAATGTATATACATCAGAAAACAAACAGAAAGTTAGAACGTATGTAGAGCTTACTATGTCTGTAAATAAATATGATTTTAGAGATTATTTTGAAGCTACTATAGGTATTAATAATTGTGAAGTTAATACAATATCCTTACTTACAGCATATCCGAAAACTATTGATGGATATACAGTATATCAAGATATCCAACCATTAACTAAATTAAACTTTAGTAATGAATCTTTGAGAGATTTAACTAAAGGTATTGATATTACATATCAAATTTATTATTAAAATTATATCCCATTTACCATTGGTAAATGGGATTTCTTTTGTATATTATAATCGTGAATAAAATACAAGGAGGAATTACTTATGGATAAAGCAACTATTGAATCTTATGCTATAAGATTCAAAAAGAAAGGTACATATTTACCATCAAAAGGCAATTTTGAAATGAAAGGAGATTACTTATATTTTAATCCTACACGTCGAGGATTAGGCAAATTCGGACAATATCCATATATAGCAGATTGTCAAAATTTGTCTATAAATGAATTGAAAAACTTATGGAATTTTTGTAAGAAATCTTTTATGACTGAAGATGATCAATATTCTATGATTATGAAGGAAATAGGAACGTATTTTGATATCGATCATCCACAAATTGTAAAGATACAAATTACTAGAACAACAGAGATTATGGAGGAAATTTAATATGAGCACTACATTAAAAGAAGGATATGTAATAAGAGTAAAAAGAAGACCGAATGTTCTAATAGAAGATGATTATTTCGAGATTGGAAATAAAATTATAGGGAAAGAATATGTTTTTATAAATCCGGCAAAATATGGATTTTTTAGTATTTACTCATCAGATTCCAAATGGGATACCATAAATGATATAAAAAGATATTGGAAAACATATGGTTGGATGTATAGTAAAGAATATGAAAAAGAAAGACCATTCATTCATTTCTTCGATACCGAGCATCCTGAAATATGTAGAATGAAACTCGAAGAAACAGAAGAACCTATGGAGGAGTTATAATTATGAAAGTGAAAGAATTTTTAGAAAAGATGAAACCTGTAAAAAATAATGTCTTACCGATAAGAGCAGCAATAAACATGTTTGCAAATATGCCAGAATCCTTTGTGTTTATGGGTATATTTTCATTGCAGATTAATAATGAAAAGAAAACTGTGTATTTAATAAATCGCGATATTGAAAATGCAGAAAGTCAATATAAATGCAAAGAATTGTACGATAAATTATCTGAAGTTCCAAAAGGCTATGAAGTTACATTTGATTATTACTTTGAAGCCGAATCGGAATATGTAATTATTAATATATCGGATTTCGATATAAATTATGTAGAACCAGATTTCAAGGAAGGAAATAAAATGAAATCTTTTGTTATCTATGCATCTGTTGATCGTATTAATAGCGTTAAATATATGGAAAAATCCGCAGAAGATAGTCAAAATTAAAAGCTATTTATACATTTTGGTAAAATGAAACATAAAGGAGAAATCAAAATGAAAGTAAAAGAATTTTTAGACAAGTTGTCAGAATTAGATATGAGAAGGCAAAACCATTACATGATCACATATACGATAGAAAACTACGGAGTAGGCGAGATTAGCGGTGATGTTTGTGATGTTGAATATTCTGTTGAAGATAAAATGGTTACGATATCAAATAATGGATTTTCTGAAAAAGATTTACATGATCTTTACGAATCATTGTCCAAAATTGATAATAAAGAAGCAGAAGTTGTATTCGGTCATTATGCCTGCACTGGAGAAGATCAGTATACATTGATATCAGCCAACGAATATGAATTTGAAATGGATACTAATGGTTTTGATGAATACGTCAAATTTAAAATCAATTGTAAATACTTAAATATTTAATAAGAGAAAGATGTGTGTAAGTGATCACTTACACACATCTGTTTAAGTTTTTGAAATATGTAAAATGAAACTTGAAGAGACTGAAGAATTTTTGGAGGAAATTTAATATGAAAGTAAAAGAGTTATTACCTATTATAAAAGCATTAGATACTCACGATAGAATAAATTACACTGTAATGTATTCTCTTAAATTTAATGGTGAATACAATTCTTCTATAGTTGCTCCTATAAACGATTATAGATATTCGGAAGAAGAAAAGATAATTACATTTTCTAATGATGATACTAATCCATCTTATAGTGAAAGTATAAATCGTTTATTAGATATAGAAAAAGTATTATCTGATATAGACGGAGAAACTGATGTTGTCTTTGGACATTATATATACACTGGGAAACAAGAGAAGACTTTAATAACTGCAGATGATTATATACTTTCAATTGATAATATTGGTAAAGAAGGATATATTAAATTTGATATACATTATGATTATTTAAATATTTGAGGAGGTAATATGAGATTGGGTATAATAAATTTAGGAGAAACTAAATATGTCATAAGGGGTAAAAGAAAAGATACCGGTGAATATGTATATATAACCAGTATGATATTGCATTCTAATCCATTGTGCGCTAAATTATTCAGTTACATTGAAGATGCGAGAGAATGGTTTGGTGATAATTTTGAAGTATTAATGGCGCGTAAAATAAATAAAGTTTTAGATATTAACACATTAGAAATTGTAAAAATTACTTTACAATTAAATTCTATTAATAAATTGGAGGTACCAAAAATTGAAGAAGAAACTGAATAAAATTATGATGTGCTTAACGATAGTATTAATACTATCGTTAAGCGGATGTGAATCTGAAACTATAGAAAAAGACACCGCTACGGATTCTATAAACGTCAATGTAGAAAAACCTAAACTAGAGCAGGAATTAGAAATCAATGGTGAAGATTTTAAATTAAAATGTAATTATACCGTAAAAGGATATAATATTAGTAAATGGAGAGTTACAGATTCCAAAAATATTGGTATGGAAGTTCAAACAATTGGTCTACCTGATGGATATGAGGTATACATCGATCACGTACATGCTGATATATTATTAAAATCTACTAGTCCACAGATTAATGGTATTACACAAGATACTATGGACGATACTTATCATGGACTTAATCAAGATGGATTTTGGATCGATGACAATAACTCATATTACAATATATTCAGTATAGAAGGATATACCGATCAATTTTACCAATTATGGGGATACGCATTTGGTGATTTTGGAGTTGTTGATTCATCTTATGAAAGACTTACAGAAAAGAATATATTAAGACTTGGTACATATGCAGAAAAATTAGCAGTTGTATATGATATCAGTATAAAGAAACCAGGAAACGATAAATTATATACCAAATCTGTAAGTAGTGAAATATTAATACCATTAAGTGAGAATTAAAAAAGGAGAACAAAAAATGAAAACAGGCAAGAAAGAAACCAAAGTATTCTATACAAAAAAGGCGGAGTCTGATAAAGACTTCGCCAGAGTAGTGAAAATGTCTAACTATTATACATTTGAACTTAGTAAAGAATTTGTAGATAGAGAAATTGTATCTGTGATGGATAAGATGATCGTAGAAGATAAATACAGATCACCCGAAACAGAGATTAGAAGAGTACATGAAATATTTGATAGAGAATATAATAGAGAGCTAGATAAACTTGTATATGTAAAATACGAGAATAGAAATATTGCTATTGGTATTATATCTACAAGAAACAATCTCTGGAGAACAAGTTATAGATACAAAGTAAAAGGAAATAGAGATAAAGACTACGATACCATGATTACAAAAGTATATGATTATTTATTCGTGGTAAATGATGATATACCTGACAAAGTATATCAATATAATTATCGATATGCAGATGTAAATGATTTCTTGAAGATAGTAAAAGAATATTGCCAGAAAGTATATGATATAGAAAATGAGCACATTGCAATGAGATTTGCTTATGCTAAAAGTCCAGAAAAATGGATGATTGATGATAAAGAAAGAGATAATTTCTGGAACAAAGTAGCAGGTACAAGAAGAAGAATAAATGAATTCTTGGTTATATTTAAATCTCAGTTTGAAGGACATAGAGCTTATAGTAATCTAGAAGAATGTGCTAAAAGATTAGATAATATCTATACATTCAAATGAAATATATACCCCATAGTGTAATATTACACTATGGGGTATTTGTAATATCTTTATTTTTTGATTATATAATATTATAGTGAAATAATAGCAAGAGTATACATAGGACCTACTATTGATAACTAAATAAGTACCTAGACTCGCTAGGGTAAATACTATTAAAAACTAATAAGTCGCAAAGCGCAGAAAGAGGTATTTTTATGACAACAGCTAACACAACTAACTACAAAGAAATCGAAAACACAGCAAACACATTCAAAGCAACTGATAACGAAGCATTTAAAAACGAGAGAGCACGCAAAGTAACAAAATGTGTCTCTTCAAGATACAATGCAGATAATTCCGTTACCGTTACTGTAAAGGACGGATATGGAAACGTAACCGGAGAGGAAACCTTTACAAAGGATGATCTTTTCCTCCTTGCTCAGGAAAAGGGCGAGAAGATCATCGACAAGAAAGTACGTGATGCAAAACGTACAGAAAGAAACAAAACTATCGACGATGCTCTTGAGGATACTTGCAAAATAATCGGTATGACAGTTATTTCAGTCGTAGCCGGTAAGCTTCTTGATGTAGCAGGTAAAAAATCTGCTAAGCTTGTAAAAAGCTTAGCAAGAAAGATTGCTAAGTAATACAAAGGTCTCTAGTCATATGACTAGAGACCTTAAACTTTAGTAAATTGCATTCTTTTTTATTTTTTCTATAATTCTTCCTAAGTTCAACAATACTGTAATCTAAGACTAGTATTATAAGAAAGGAAATAATTATATGGCTAGTAAACGTAAATCGAAAATGATCACTAATCCAGATGAAATAAAAGCTCTGGTTGATTTAAAAGAAGAAGATATAACTCTATCTTTTATAATGGAGACTTTTGGAGAATTTGATGGAAAAAGAAAATATAATCCATATGATATAGTCACCATTCCTGCAAATTCTTACGGTCCAAATCCACAAAAGAAAAACAAAAATTCATTTACTACTACAGTAGGTTTATTTATATATAATAAATTCTTTTTTGAAAATGAATTGTTTGACTTATTTCATTATATAAATAAGTCTGTAGATAATGATTTATTTGGAGATATTAATAAGAAATTATCTTATGCTTTATTGGAAGATAAAATACCTCTTGATTATTTAAAGCATTATTTAAATAAGACACAAAAGATAATGCCTTATGTAACTATACTTGCTCCTAATTATACCGATAAAATGCTTACTTGTAGTGACGCTATTAAGAAAAAGAAAGAAGAGCTTTTAGCAAAAAATAAAGAAGCATTAGATAGAGGAGACGAAGTTGTAGGTAATAAAGTCGAGAAAGAATTATTACAGTATGCATTAGATTATATGGGAGACGATCCATCTATGGATGTATATAATTCTGGTGCTAGAGGATCTGTAGGTAATAACTTTAAGAATATATTCGTTGTAAAAGGAGTTATTAAAGATCCCGATCCTTATGCTAAACAGAAATACAAATTTGCTACATCCAACTATATAGACGGAATCAAAGCAGATGAATATTCATTGATAGCTAACTCATTAGCTGCTGGTCCATTTAAACGAGCAAGAAAAACTGCCGATGGTGGTTATTGGGAAAAGTTATTTGTATATACACTACAGCATGTTACTTTAGACGCTCCTGGATCAGATTGTCATACAAAAGATACAGTAGAAGTTCATTTAACCAAAAAGAATGTATCATTTTGGATGTATTCTTATATAGTCGATAAAGGCAAGCTTGTAGAATTGACATCTGAAAATGTAGATAACTATTTAAATAAAGTTGTCAAGTTCAGATTTGCTTCTATGTGTGAATCTAAGACAGGTATATGTAATAAGTGTGCAGGTAATATGTTATACAGAATAGGTATAAAGAATGCTGGTATAACAGAATCTAAAATTCCTTCTACTTTGAAAAATATATCAATGAAGTCTTTCCACGATTCCACAGAGCAGTTAACTGAAATACCACTTGATACAGTATTCGGAGAATGGGAGGATAAATAATTATGATGCAAAAAATGCCTTTAGTTTTAGATTCAGACAAATATACATTGGTTGAATCATATTTTATAACGGTTAATGGGGCTGTATATATGAAAGGAAGTAATACTCCTTTAAAATCATATAACTCTGATAAAGGTAAAGTCGTAAAACTAAAAGTTTGTAAATATAATATGATAGATGGTATTGTATATTACGATGAAGACGTGATAGAAAAAGAATATAAGATTTCAAGATTAGTTGCTACTACATATATTCCTAGAAATGGATCAGATAAGTTTTTTGAGAGAAATCAAGTATATATCAAGGATAGAGATTATAGCAATTTCAGACCAGAAAATTTAATGTGGGCTAATTCTGATGAAACTAATGCTTTACTTACTTTTAGAAATGCTAAACAAGATGCTTTGGAAAAGTATATAAGATATTGTATTAAACATTATATTTCCAATACTCAGATCATTTATTTATTAAAAGAATCTGGATATATTAAAGAAATAAATAAAAGATTCTTTAAAGAAAGATATATAATGAAAATAGTAAATAAATTAAGAACTGAAGCATGGGAAGAGAAAAATGATGTAGACATACATTAAAACAATGCGGACATATAGGATATCCTATATGTCCATTTTTACTATATCTGAAACACTTAAATAACGATATATTATTATAGCGTTATACAGAAAGGAGTTAGATAATTATGAAATGTCTAAAGAAACTTCCAGATGGAAGGGTTGGATTGGATTTTACTTATTCATATCCACACAACCCAGACTGGATATTCACAACGGAATTGGAAAGAATCAATTTCGACGAAGAGAGAGTACAAGACATTAGATCTGGTAACGGATTTATTGTATCTCCCACAAATGGAATCAAAAAAGATCTTAAAGACGATCATTCTATATTTTCATCTAAATATGGAAACAATCTTTCTGATCAAGATCAATTCCAGAATACATTTAGATGTAAATGTGGAATGACAAGATCCAAGATTAATCTTGGATTAAAATGTAAATTCTGCGGACAGAAAGTAGAGAATGTAGAAACGAATCCCAGATACACAGGTTGGATAGTAATCCAATCTGACGATTTTTTTGTTATACATTGTAATCTATTTAAATCTATTGAATTCTTAATAGGTAAAACAGAATTAGATAGTATTATCAAATATGATGCTCAGATTGATGAAGATGGACATATCCATATAATCGAGAATGAAGACCAACCATTCTATGGAATTGGTATGGTAGAATTCCATAATAGGTTTGATGAGATTATGGATTATTATAAAGCAAAATTTCCAAATAAAATCGAGTATTATAAGAATATTATGGAGAATAGAGATAAAGTATTTACTCAATCTATTCCTGTATTTAGTACAATGCTTAGACCGTTCAATGAAGATAAAGAATCATTCTATTTTGAAGAGTCTAATGCCATTTATACTAAGATTAATAAGTTAGTATCTGAATTAAACTTTGCTAAATCTAAGTTTAATTCTAACAAGAAGATTAAACCTACAGCACAATTATTATACGATATCCAAGTAGAATTCATGAAATTATATGATAATATCGTTACAATTTGTGAAGGTAAGAAAGGTACAATTAGATCTTTATTTGCTGGTAGATATAACTTTACAGGTAGATGTGTAATTGTATCTAATCCGAAATTAAGAAACGATCAAGTATTACTTAGCTATAATTCTTTAGTAGAATTATTACATGCTTCCATTATCAATATTCTTAAGAAATCATATAATTTATCTTCTCAGGATGCATATAATAGATGGTATGCAGCAAAGATAAATACAGATCCATTAATCGTAAGAATCATTGAAAGTATGATCAAGAAACATAAGAGTGGAAAAGGTATTCCTATTATTATTAATAGAAACCCAACCATTAACTATGGATCGATATTACAGATGTATTGCGTAGGTATAACATATTCCTATACTATGGAATTACCTCTCGGTGTCCTTGTATCATTGGGTGCTGACTTTGACGGTGATACATTGAATATTTGGTATATTATAAATGATGAATTTTACCGTGCAGCAAATAGAGTATTTAATCCTGCGAAGAGTATGTATATTAGTAGAAATGATGGATCATTCGATAATAGGTTAAATCATCAGCGAGATGTAATTATCAATACTAATACATTTGTATCGTTAGGAAGAAAATTATATACTGCAGATGAATTAGTACAGTTACAGAAAATGAGTAAAAATTAATCACTTTAGAGTCTATGATATATATATCATAGACTCTATTTTTAAAAAGGAGAAATTAATTATGGAAAGAGCGACAGTAATAGCATTAGTATGTATCGGACCAAATGGTGAAATGGCTAAAGATGGTAAGCTTATGTATAATTTACCATCGGATATGTATAGATTTAAAACAATTACTACATTATATCCAAATATGATTATAGGAAGAAAAACATTTGATGAAGAATATTTTCCATTGGACAATAGATTTCATTTGGTATTAACTAATGATAAAACACATTGCCCGTATATAGTACCAAATGTAGCATATTATAATCTCGATCAAATTAAACAGATTATAATCGGAAATCCTGCAGCTACATTTTGTGTAATAGGAGGATTATCTACGTACGAAACGTTATCATTCTGTATTGATAAATGGATAATCACAACGGTAGAAGATCCTGATATTACAGATGGAAACTATACAATTTTCCCATATACTGAATTAGTAGATGAAACATGTAGGGAGATTACTTGTATTGAATTTGAAGAGATCGATAAAATTAGTAAAAGAAAATTAAAATATAATATACACGAATATGTAAGAACTAATCCAGATGCTACTTTTACGGAATTTTATCATCCTGATTTTACAATTGAAAAATCATTACCTCAGGATTCTCCGATATTAAAATAATTATAAAAGGACTAGAGATACTCTAGTCCTTTATTTTTTGCCTTCTGAAACAATTATGTAATTGACCAGAAAGGGTGAGATTATGATATTAAGAACAGATGACAATACTTATTTTAATGACATTGCCTTAAAAAGAAATATATCTATTCCTTCTATAGCTCATAGTTATGGATTAGCTGTAGAATTTATGAGATATTGGTTTTTATCTCAATTTGAAGAAGGATTCTTTAAATCTGTATATGTAGATGGAAAATATATATTTGATGATTTTAAAGAATTTAATCAGAATATGCCTATAGTAAAAGAAACACCTATGCTTGCTATACAACCTACAATAAATACTGAATATGATAGAGATCATGTAGATTTATTTGAAGGTGGCAGAGAGGTTCTTACAAGAAGAACCAAATTTTTCAATACTGGATTTTTACAAGATTATGAGAATAATCAATTCTTAGGAATAAGAATGAAACAGATAGAAATGAATTTTGTATTTAAAATAAGAGTAGATACAAGATCATTACAATTAGATTTATTAGAATACATGAGATTAGCATTTAGATCTGGATGTACTACTGGTAAATATGTGAATATGGATATTCATGTACCATACGAAATAATGCTGAATATAGCGGAAGATACTGGATTTGAAATAACTAATGATTGTCACAATAGACCTAGAATAGTAAATATATGTGGATTTATGAAATACTTAAATTCTCATTCACATATACCATTTCTTTATAAGTTTAGGAGTGCTAACGGTAATAGTGAATTTTTCATTAGAATGAAAGACACGTTTGTGAGAATATACAATTTGGAGAATATAGAAAAGGATGATGGTGAACAAGTTGGAATGAATAATGAAAACTTTCATTTAGAAATGCAATGTACATTACATTTTCCAGCACCAGCATTTTACTATTATTATACCAATAAGACTTTAAAGAAAGAATTCGAAGAAAGAAATTCTTTATTAAGATTATATAGTTTTGACTTTGGTAATATAGATCCACCAGATGTAGATGAACATAATTGGAGACAATATATAACTACAGATTATTACTTTGATAAAGATGAAGAGAAAGTAATAGAATTTGAAGAATTATTGTCAGAAAGTAAACTATTAAAAGTATTACATAATCATGTCGAAAGTGGATTATCCCCTTCTGTATTTTTAAATATAAAAATTTATAATGTACATAAGGAATCTGATATAAAAATAGATTGGGAAAAATACAAGATTATAATAAATTCTCCAATTATAGAGAATAATGTAAATATAACTATTTATATGGATCTAGAGTATTTCAATAACCAATTATTATTGATAGATTCTAAAGATCGAATAACTAAATAAGTTATATATTATAATTATGAAAAAATAATTAAAAGGAGAGAACTTATGATAGTAATAGCATTTAAGAACAAAATTAGTGGAAAAAGTAATTATCTAACCACCGATTATTATTCAAGCCCATGTACTATAACTATTGATCATGCTATGAAATTCGATAACATGCGAGACGCTACAGATTTTTATATGCTACGTTATCCAAAATTAAAAGCTAGATCTAATGTGTATAGATGGAAAAAGAATTTTGGAATAAATGTAGATAAACCATATTTCATCGAAATTGAGAAGGAGGATTAACATGTATACAGTTGACAATAGATACGTTATCGGTTATGTCGGTAATAGTGGAGTGATATATTATGCGAGAGGGGTCGAATCTGTCAGTACCGAAATATCAGGAGCGAAATTATTTTTAAATAAAAATGAAGCTATCGAATGGTATACCAAAAAGTATGTAAAAATGAAAGCAAAAGCTAATTTTGGTAAATGGGGAGAAACTTTTGGAATTGATATAGATAAACCAGAATTGTATGAACACTATATGCCTATATACCATTAGGACCAAGAGTTGTATATACATCAATGGAGGTTGAATCATGAATAATAAAGATATTATTAAAGCAATCGAAAATAAGCAGTACTTATGTTTAGAAGACCCAATTGGAGGATCAGAATTTTTAAACCCAGATGAAAGAATTTTAAATACATATATTTGTATTGGCGGTGGAGATGTAGATAAAGTTAAGAGATATGAATTTAATGAAGAAGAGGGAATCATTACATTCGAGAATTCTTCTTGCTTTGTGCAATTCAATCCATCAAACCAGTTTGTAGTATTGAAAAGAATATATAATCTTCCTGATGATATCATAGAAACTATGAAAGAAAAACATAAAATGATATCAGAAGAAAGATTAGCAATGTGCAATATATATACAGTAAACATTGTAAATCATTCAGATATTACTCCGAAAATGTTTGCCAATAAATATCCGTATTATTTCTTTAATACGGAATTTGTAAATGGAACTTATGTAACTAATGTAAAATCTTTATATAATGATAATATTATTATACCTAGATTAATTTATATATCAGAAAATGATGACTATCAGAAATCTGTATTAGATGCTCTTAATTTTGTAAATATCTGTATGGAATCTGATAATATGTATCATCTATTATTAGGTGATTATTTAAGAATGCAAGATGCTGTATTGTGCTTAGAAGATATTGATAATGCAGGTTACATATTTAGAAACGTTATTCGAAATAGATACAAAACATTTGCAATATCTTACAAAAACGTCAATAATCTTGTATCTAATAATAGATGTATTTCCAAAGAGTATATTTGTGAAGCTAGAACAAAAGGTAATAATCCATTATTTGAAACATACTTTGGATCCACTGAATACACAAAAGATATGCTTATAGCTTCATATAAAAGTGTACTTGATAAAGCCAAAGTTGAAGACTCTCCTATTTGCATTATAGATGGAGATAATGAAGCAGTATTCAATAGTATTAAAGAGTTTGAAAACATAGCTATAGAAGAAGATTAATATATAATCCGGTATGATAAATTCATACCGGATTATTGTTTAGAAAAGGAGGATTTAATATGTGTAAAGATGATGAGTTATTTTTCGGTTCAATATGTTCGTTCGCAGCTTTTTTCGGATATCTAATCTGTATAGTATGTAAGTATCAAAGAGGAAGTGTATCTAATGATGTATATTTAGTATTTTCTATATTTTCATTACTTGTAGAAATAGGATGGTTAATAGGATTACCGATCATATATATCCAAAAATATAAGAAAAGTAAAGAGATAAACGAAAATTATTACAAAACAAAAGAA
>ERZ894180.1133-NODE-1133-length-17538-cov-7.457988_pt1 | contig 17538 bp, 19 predicted proteins | sample MGYA00380278_ERZ894180 | MGnify/ENA primary metagenome ERZ894180 (study PRJEB32331, sample SAMN06328450) | human gut metagenome | biome: human gut microbiome; feature: stool | host: Homo sapiens | collected 2013-02-24 ...
AGCACACGTCGTTATAACGTATGCTTGTGTAAAACGCTTAACTGAATAGCATTGCCGCACAGCGGGGGAAAGGTGGTGCCGCAGGCACCAAAGGGGGAGAAGCCACCGGAGGTGGCTAAATCAGCAGAATGTTCAGCGCAAATTTGCAGCACAAGAGGAAAGCCCGTGACGCTGACTTTATAATTATTGCCCAAAGGGCAATCCACAACCCTCGGCCTGAAAGGCCGTCAAACTTTAGAACCTTAAGAACCTTCGGCCCGTAGGGCCGTCAACCCTATCAACGTAATTGACTCAAAAGCAAAGGAGCACAAATGACTCAACTCGGAATCGATGTATCAGAGCACAATGGAGAAATCGACTGGAAGAAAGTTGCGGAAGAGGGCATAGGGTTTGCCATCATCCGGGCAGGCTATGGAAGTGCATATCTTGACAGCCGGTTTTATGAGAACGTGAATGGAGCCCATGACGCGGGACTGAAACTGGGGGTGTACCACTTCGGCTATGCCCGCCATGGGGGAGAGCTGGAAGTGGAAAGAGATTTCCTCCTCTCCATCCTGAAGGACTGCGGTCTCCTGCCCAAACATCTTCCCCTGGGGGTCTTCTGGGATGTGGAAGAAGATTCTTATCGGGGAAGGGAGTTTCCAAGGCCGGGGGTGATTAACCGGATGTGCCACGCCTTCTGTGAAGGAACGGCGGCTGCGGGCTATCGGGCAGGAATCTATGTCAGCGCCAGCTGGCTTCAAAGCTACATCAAAGCGGCGGAATTTGCCGGACATACACTCTGGGCCGCCCAGTGGTGGAAGGAATGTACCGTAAAGGAAGCGGGAATCTGGCAGTTTACGGACCATCTGGAAGTGGCAGGGCAGATCTTTGACGGAAACAGGATCCTGGAGAAGACGGATGGTGATGAATGATGAAACACTGTGCCGCCGCCTTCTGCCTCTTCTTCTTACTTTTCTTCTGGGCTTCGCCGGTGGATGCGGCCTCACCATTTTCCTCGGAGAAAACGTACCGGATCACGGAAACAGAGCTTTCCAGGCTGGAATCGGACTTGGACAGAGCCTTGGAAGAGAAGGGGAAACAGAAAGAACAATCAGAGAGGCTCAGGAAACAGCTCAGGACCTTGGAGAATCAATCGGAAGAGAGGAAGAAAGCCTTAGAGACGGTAAGGAAATCCTTCGAAGAGTACGCCAGAGAGGAGCAGAAAAAACAGAAGAGACTTAGAAGAGAGAAAAATGCAGCCCTGGGATTGGTAGGGCTTCTGGCAGTGGCACTGGCAGCAGGGAAATAAAGGAGAAAGGAGACAAAATGGACAATCTCATAGACCAGCTTGCAGTCATCCGCGTGCAGCTTGACGAGCTGGAAAAGGAAATCCGCGGAATGATGACACAAAAAGAGGAAGAAAAGCCGCTAGTCACCATGGCGGATGTGCGGGGGCTCATGGCAGAGAAATGGAACCTGGGAAAAAAGGACGAAGTGAGGTCCCTTCTGGCAGCATACGGAGCCCAAAAACTGACGGATGTATTGCCTGAGCATTATGAAGAGCTGGCAGAAAAGATAGAAGCATTATGACGAAAAGGAGCACACATGAAAGACTTGACGAAAGTGGTGACAGGACCGAAAACAAGATTTTCCTATGCCAACGTATGGGAACCCAGAAAATTCAAGGGAGACAGGGCAAAATACTCCATCTGCCTCATCATTCCCAAAGAAGACGGGGAGACCCTTTCCAAAGTGGAAAAGGCCATAGCCGAAGCCTACCGGCAGGGGGAGGAAAAACTGAAAGGAGCCGATGGCAGGGTTGTGCCCCTTTCCAGCCTCACCCTCCCGCTTCGTGACGGTGATATGGACAAAAGGGAAGATACCGTCTATCGCCATGCCTACTACCTCAACGCCAGAAGCGACATACCGCCGGGCATAGTAGACAAAAACCTGAACCGCATTACCGAAAAATCCGGCTTCTACTCCGGCTGCTACGGCAGAGCCTCCATTCACTTCTATGCCTTCAGCTACGATGGTAAAATGGGCATCGCCTGCGGATTGAATAATCTGCAGAAACTGGCAGACGGACCGGCGCTGGGAAACTGGAGCACGCCGGAAGAAGATTTTGGGGATGAAATATTCGGATAAACAATGACAGGAAATTTCGAGGAGCACAAATGAAAGAGCTATCCATCGACATCGAAACCTATAGTCCCATAGATCTGGCCCGCAGAGGGGTGTACAAGTATGCGGAGCATCCGGATTTCTCCATTCTCCTCTTTGGTTACGCCATAGATGATGGGGAAGTGAAGGTGGTGGATCTGGCAAAGGGGGAGTGCATCCCCGAGGAGATTCTTTTAGCCCTCACAGATCCCCTTGTGACGAAGTGGGCCTTCAACGCCGCCTTTGAAAGAGTCTGCCTGTCCAGGTATCTTCGGGAACACTGTCCGTCCCATTTCCTTTCCTACGGAAAGCAAAGAGACACGGTGGGAAAGTATCTGGATCCCCTGGGCTGGAAGTGTTCACAGGTCCTTGCCTCATCTCTGGGATTTCCTCTTTCCCTGAAGGATCTGGGCGAGGCGCTGGGGCTTTCAGAGAAGAAGATGGACGAGGGGAGCCGCCTCATAGAGCTCTTCTCCCTGCCCGGGCCGGAAGGAAGAAGGAAGCCGGAAGACTATCCGGAAGAATGGGCGCTTTTCAAGAAATACAATCGCCGGGACGTGGAAGTGGAAAGTTCAGTGCGCAGATCCTTTTCTTCCTATAAGACCCCTGCGGCGCTCTGGGACGAGTACCATGAGGACCAGCGGATCAATGACCGGGGCATTCCCGTGGATATTCCCTTTGTGAAAGCGGCCCTTTCCATGGGCGAAAAGGCGGGCATGGATTTACTTTCGCGGCTGAAGCACCTGACAGGGCTTATCAATCCCAAATCCCCCTGCCAGATGAAAGCATGGCTTTCAGCCAAGGGCCAGAAAGCGGACTCCCTCACGAAAAAGGAAACGGCAAAGCTCCTTGCTTCTTCTACAGGCGCAGTCAAAGAGGCCCTCATGCTCTATGGACAGGTGCAGAAATCATCCCTTGCCAAGTACGGCGCCATGACCGGGGCCGTATGCAGTGACGGAAGGGCCAGGGGCATGTTCCGCTTCTACGGCGCCGCCAGAAGCGGCCGCTGGGCAGGAAGACACATCCAGCTCCAGAACCTTCCCCAGAACCATCTGGAAGATCTCCTGCTGGCCCGTTCCCTGGTGATGGAAGGGGACTATGAGAAAATGGATTTCCTCTACGGCTCTGTCCCCGATACCCTATCCCAGCTCATCCGCACCGCCTTTGTGGCAAGAAAGGGTTATACCTTCATTGTGTCCGATTTCTCATCCATCGAAGCCAGGGTACTTTCCTACATGGCCCGGGAAAAATGGCGTATGGACGTATTTGCCGGAAATCTGGATATCTACGCCCAGTCGGCGTCAAAAATGTTCAGTAAACCGGTCGTAAAAGGAGGGATCAACAGCGACCTCCGGCAGAAAGGGAAAATCGCCGAACTGGCCTTAGGCTACGGCGGGGGAGAAGGAGCCCTCATGGCCATGGGCGCCCTGGACATGGGACTGACAAAGGAAGAACTGCCAAACCTTGTGAAATCCTGGCGCCATGCCAATCCCCACATCGCCTCCTACTGGTGGCAGATCGACAGGGCCGTGAGAGAAGCTATAGAGCAGCTCCGAATCACCAGAGTGGGAGCCCTCACCTTCTACATGAAAAAAGGCACCCTCTTCATCGCCCTACCCTCCGGCCGCCGCCTTGCCTATCCCGGCGCTGCCCTGAAAGGAAGCACCTACGGGAAAACAGCCATCACCTACATGGGCCTTGATACCAAACGAAAATGGAACCGCATCGAGTCCTACGGCCCTAAATTTGTGGAAAACATCATCCAGGCCATCTCCCGGGACATACTGGCCTACGCCATGCATAACCTCAGGGACTACTTCATCTGCGGCCACGTCCATGACGAAGTCATCGTGGAATGCAGAGAGGGGACTCCGGTCGAAGAAATTACAGGAATCATGGAAAGAACACCGGACTGGATGCCGGGACTCCTGCTGAGAGCTGATGGGTATGAAACGGTGTGTTATCGCAAAATGTGAGGGCCTACATAACCTACATAATTGGATTAATTCAGAGTAAAGAGATATTACATATGATATAATAAGATAAATAAGTTTGCATAACATATGTTGCAGCAATCTTGATTATGGATTTTTAGTGGAATTTTGTTGTGTTTATGGAGGCACTTTGATTATATGTCGGAGGCAGTAGACATTTCGGTATGTGTTGGTGATTACAATCCAGAATGGAAGAAACTTTTAAAAACCTTAAAATCTATAGTCTATCAGAAGGGGGTTCGTTTTGAGATTATCATAGGTGATGATGGATCGAAAAATGATTTGTTTCCGAAGATAGAGGATTTCTTCCGGCAAGTTGGTTTTAAAAACTACAAGCTGGTGAAAAGCAAGGAAAACCATGGAACGGTACTGAATGGAATGCAGATGAAGAAATTTGTACAAGGAAAGTACATTAAGCCCATTTCTGCTGGAGACTTGCTTTATGAAGATGATTCGTTAAAACGCGTATTTGAGTATTCAGAAAGAAATAGAGCGTCTGTAGTTTTTGGTGATGCTGTATTTTACAATGATGACAATGGCTTTCAAGTTTTTAAACATTTTCATAATCCTAGGATTACTGGAGTATATAACAATGATTGCGTTTCTAGAATGCTGAAATTACACTATTTCTTGCTTGGTGATGGAATTAGTGGGGCTGCTCTTTTTGCTCGTTCAGATATTTATGGAAAATATCTTGAAATGATTGCCGGAAAAGTGAAATATGCAGAAGATTATATGATAAGAATTATGATTTTGGATGAGGTGAGAATCCACTATTATAAACATCCTTTTATCTGGTATGAATTTGGAACAGGCATATCCACTGTAGCTAGTGATTTTTGGAAAGAGAAGTTAAGGGAAGATGATGAGGCTTGTGAAGCTGTGGTAAAAGATAGGCTTATTAATAATTTGAAGAATAATAAGAATACTTTTGACTGGAAATATTTAAAATTGATGAATAGTCATGCCAAAGGGAAAATGAAACTGATTAAAGGTGAGTTTTTATATCCGGAATTGATTTTTGCCTGGCTTAGGAGTAAGCTATTTAGCGAATATACTCCAACAGATGTAGATAAATCCTTTTATGACAGGGTCTCAAAAGAGTAGAAATGAGGTAAGTAATGGATATTCAATTTTTTAATTTTATAAAACATGGAGATGCAAGAGGTCAGCTGGTAGCTATTGAGGAATTAAAAGATATTCCGTTCCCTATCAAGCGTGTTTACTACATGTGGAATGCTGGTCCAGAAGTACGGAGAGGCTACCACGCTCATAAAAAGCTTCAGCAGGTTCTCATCTGTGTACGTGGCAGATGTAAAATTCTTTTGGATGATGGAACAGAAAAACAGGTTGTACTCATGGATGATCCATCCAAAGGACTTTATGTATCTAATGTTATGTGGCGAGAAATGTATGATTTTTCTTCGGATGCCGTACTCATGGTGTTGGCATCTGAGTACTATGATCCGTCCGACTATATCAGAGATTATGATGAATTTTTAAAATTTGTAAGTAAGGAGAAAAAATAATGATGAAAGTTCCATTTGTTGATTTACGTCCTATGCATGATTCTATACGTAAGGACCTTGATAACGCATATGCCAGAGTTATGGATAAAAGCTGGTTTATTGAAGGTGAGCAGGATAAAAAGTTTGAAGATGAGTGGGCGGCCTATTGTGGCACAAAATATTGTGTAGGCGTAGGCTGTGGACTGGATGCTCTTACTTTGATTTTGAAAGCTATGGATATCGGAACAGGTGATGAAGTTATTGTTCCATCCAATACATATATTGCTACAGCCCTTGCTGTTTCTTATACAGGGGCTACGCCAGTATTTGTGGAACCGGAGCTTGAAACATTCAATATTGATCCGGAAAAAATTGAAGAAAAAATCACGGCAAATACCAAAGCGATTATTGCTGTTCACCTTCAGGGTCGATGTGCAGATATGGATCCTATTAAAGTATTGGCGAATAAGTATCATTTAAAGATTGTAGAAGATGCGGCACAGGCTCATGGTGCAAAATATAAGGGAATTCGTGCAGGTGGATTGGGTGATGCTGCCGGTTGGAGTTTCTATCCAGGAAAAAATCTGGGTGCCTTGGGAGATGCCGGATGTGTAACTACAAATGACAAGGCTTTGGCTGATAAAGTACGAGCTCTTGGAAACTATGGATCTGACTATAAGTACCATCATATTTATAAAGGTGTGAATAGCCGTCTGGATGAAATACAGGCAGCATTTCTTCGCGTTAAACTTCCTCATCTGGAAGAATGGAATGATTATAGACGTAAGGTAGCGGCCCGTTATTTGAAAGAGATCAAAAATCCGTTGATTAAGCTTCCTCTGCCAACATCTGATGAATTTGAACATATTTATCACGTTTTTGTTATCCGCTGCGATAGGAGAGATGAGCTGAAGTCGTATCTGGACGAAAAGAGAATAGGAACTGTTGAACATTATCCTGTCCCGATGCACAGACAGAAGGCTTATGAAGACCTTCATATTCCTGAAGGGGCATTGCCTATCGCAGAAGAAATCAGCCGTACGGTCCTGAGCATTCCTATGTACTATGGTATTACTGAAGAGCAGGTTTCTTATGTGATAGATGCTCTTAATGCATTTCATTAATTAGGCAGATAAATTGGGAAAATTACGTTTATTTCTTGAAAATTTCCTCATATACGGTCTGGGGGGAATCATAAGTAAGGGGATTGCCTTGCTTATGGTTCCTGTTATTACCCGAATCATGCCTAGTCCTGTATACTATGGTATCAGTGATCTTTCTAATACTATAATTTCTATAGGCAGTGCAGTAGCTATTCTTGGAATGTACGATGCCATGTATCGATATTTCTTTGAAAAAGAAGACGATACTTACAAGAAAGAAATCTGCTCCACTACACTGGCATTTACTATTGGCTTTTCGTTTCTTATTTTTCTCTTGATGATTATCTTTGGGGAAAATATAGCTTCCTTTTTCTTTGGAAACCCGGAGCTGTACTATGTTGTCTATATAGATGCTGTAGCTGTACTGGCAGGTGCAACGAATGGTATTATTTCTGCACCTACCCGGATGCAGAACCAGAGGAGAATTTTTCTTTTTTTTAATACCTTTGGGCCAATTATCTCCTATACGTTATCTATTTGGCTTTTACTGGAAGGATATTTCATTATTGCTCTTCCACTGGCAGGAGCAGTTACTGTGATTCTGACAGAGATAGCCTTTGGTGTATTGAATAAAAAATGGTTTTCTTTTGACCATATCAGAAAAGAGTACTTAAAGGGACTTTTGGCACTGGCCCTTCCGTTGGCACCTAATTTCTTCATTTACTGGATTTTTAATTCCAGCGACCGGATTATGGTGACTAATCTTATTGATCTTAATGCAGCCGGTTTATATGCTGTGGGATCCAAACTTGGCTCTGCCAGTCAGCTTATCTATCTTGCATTTGCTGGTGGATGGCAGTATTTCGCTTTTTCTACCATGAAAGATAAAAATCAGGTGGAGACTAATTCCAAAGTCTTTGAATATTTAGGAGCCATCTCTTTTTGTTCCTTTTTCTTTGTGTGTGCCTTGGTAAAGCCGATTTATGAAATCTTGTTCCCAAAAGAGTACCTTGATGGCTTTGTAGTAGCTCCGTATCTTTTCCTTGCCCCACTTCTTCAGATGCTTATGCAGGTTATCGGGAATCAATTTCTAGTAGTAAAAAAAACCTGGCCCACATCTGTTATCTTAGGCGTGGGGGCATTATTAAATGTGGTGTTTAATTTTTACTTTATTCCACAAATCGGTATAGAAGGAGCAGCAATAGGAACTTTGCTGGGGTACGCTATATCGTTATTGCTTTATATTTTTGTTTTGCGGCGGATGGACCTCTTTATACTGCGATGGCATTTTGTATTAACCGTAGGTATTTCTTCTGCTTACTTTCTTTTTTGGCGCATCTGTTTTACCGATTATCCAATCATTTCCCTTTTGCTTTCACTTTTGGGAACTGCTGGTATAGCAGGATTGTACTATGAAGATATTGTAAATTTGCTGGATAAGATTAGGAGACGTATTTGTTCTTAAGGAAGGTGAAATCCATATGAGAGATAAAAGATTAACCCCATTATGCTTGGAAGGTAAGACAGTGATTCTAAAAGAAGTGGAGCCAAAGTACTTTCCCTATATTATAGAATGGCGTAATAATAAGGAATTTACTCGTTTTTTAAATCAGCCATTTACTTTAACCATGGAGAATGAAACTCATTGGTACCAGAATGTTTATCTCAAAGATCCGACGCAGGGGCTACTGCTCATGACAGACAAAAATGATGGAACACCATTTGGGACTTTGGGCTGGACGGATTTGGATTTGGAAAGAAGACGCTACATTAGTGGCCGCCTTTTGGTTGGTAATCTGAAATATCGGGGATCTGTTCCCATGATGGAGTCTTTCTTTGTAATGGGAGATTATCTTTGGCAGTTTGCAGATGTGTCGTATGCTCATGTGGTCATAGAGAACAGGAAAGTTATCAGCTTGAATAAACGGACGGGCCATTTTGTAAATAAGGGAGAAATTCAATTTCCTAAAGAACTTTTTGTAAATGGAATGCATCAGGTAGAATTAATGCGGACAAGGGATTCTTACCATCAGGCTAAAGTCAAAATGGCCAGGTGGTATCCGGATATTTTCAAAGCTGACTAGGTTTTTACAGCTCATTTATGGTATAATGCATGTAATTATTTTCAGGAGGATACGAAAATGAATGAATCTGAGTTTTTGAAAGATTTTATTGAAAATGTTTTGGATACAGATGTTGAAGTTAAAATGGATACCCCATTAATTGACATTGATGAATGGGATTCTCTTGGCGTAGTCGGCTTTATTGCGGATGCGAATACCAAATATGGTAAAAAAGTAACTCCACAACAAGTAAAAGACGCTAAGACACCGCAGGACCTGTTTAATTTACTGAAGTAAGTTAAGAAGACGAATGACTGACATAACAGCAGGCCATCTTCATCTTTTCTATAGAGGATGGAGATGGCCTGCTTTATTTGTTATAAGGAGAGATTATGTTTACGCACGTTAATGGGATTGATATAAAGGCTATTTCCTGTTGTGTTCCTAAAGAAACGTATTCTATCATAGCGTATGCAGTGGATATGTGACAGGACTTTACACATCCTGTATGCTTGCAAATCATCTGCAAGGGCCTGTAATTTTCGGGGGGGGTGACACAATTTCTCACATAACCAATCCAAATGATCGTGCAACGCGAGTAATTTTTGGTGATGCAGCTACAGCTACATTGGTTACGCCTGGCAATCATAACGCATTTTTTAGCTTTGAGAGTTGTGGAGAACGCTGGAGAGCCATAATGCGGGAGAACTCAGAATTTCGAAGAACTTCAAATCCTATCAATGACGGATGTTTATATCTTGATGGTATGGGAATTATGGAATTTTCTTTGAATGAAGTACCGACCTCAATTCATAAGATGCTGACAAGATGTAATTTTACTTTGGATGATATGGATCTCTTCGCTTGTCATCAGGCTAATAAACTGATTTTAACATCATTGGCACAGAAACTGGGAGTGCCGGCAGAAAAGTTACCTTGGGTGTCAGAGAATGTTGGTAATGAGTCTTCTGCTTCTATTCCAATGGTATTATCTGCAATGAGAGGAAAGAAACTGAGTCGTGTATTCTGCAGCGGTTTTGGAGTTGGCCTTTCTATTGGCAACTGCATTACCGATTTCTCTGATACGAAACTTTATGGAGTGAGTGAATTATGAATAGTGTAACATATGACTTTACCGGAAATCGATATGTAGTAACAGGTGCCTCATCCGGAATGGGCAGGCAGGTAACTCTGGATCTGGCTCAAGCCGGAGCAGGAGTACTGGCAATTGGGCGGAACAGTGAACGTCTTCAGAAAGTGAAAGATTTATATCCGACAAGAATCTTCACTTCTTCTTTAGACGTATGCGACAAAAATGCGCTGGAAGCAGCTGTTTCTGATTTTGTAATGGAACACGGGAAATTAAACGGCTCTGTGCATGCTGCAGGAATTGTCGATGTAACCCCACTTCGGGTTTATGATGAAGAAAGTGCTCGCCGAATGATGGATACAACTTTTTGGGCGGGCGTTCATCTTGTACAGCTAGTCGTAAAATCAAAATATGGGACAAAGGATTCTTCGCATGTGCTCTTTTCTTCGGTTGATGCCATAGCGGCTAATAAGAGTAAGTTCGCCTATGCAGCAGCTAAGGCGGCGGTAAATAGTGCGGTACGTTCTATTGCAAAAGAAATCGCTCCCAAAGGGCAGCGCATTAATTCTATACTTCCCGGATGGGTAGATACACCGATGACTATTTTTTGGGGGGAAAAAGTTGGTAATTCTAGCAATTTTGTGTCAGAAGAATTACTTGGTGCTGGTAAACCTGAAGATGTGAGCGGTGCAGTTTTGTTTCTGCTAAGTGATAAAGCCCGCTGGATAACAGGAACTAATATGGTGGTTGATGGTGGTTATTTAGCCTAAAGGAGACAGATTTGTGAAAGCTTATATAAAAAAGATTGTATATACGCTTCCGGAACGGATAGATATGAATCCACCGGGACGTCTGACCAGGAAGACAGGAATCAGGGAACGGCATATCACAAATGACAACGAAACTGCATCTGATCTCGCTCAACAGGCCGCAAATAAATTATTTGCAGCCGGAGTAGATAAGGACTGTATAGATTTTCTGATACTCTGTACCCAGTCGCCGGATTATTTCCTCCCTACCACAGCATGCCTCCTTCAGGACAGGTTGGGATTACCTCGTGATATCGGCGCAACGGATATTGATTTGGGATGTTCCGGTTATGAATATGGATTAGGACTGGCAAAGGGACTTATTGAGTCTGACCAGGCACAGAATGTTCTGCTGCTTACTGCGGAAACATACAGCAAGTATATTAATCCGGAAGACCATTCCGTTTGGCCGTTGTTCGGAGATGGTGCGACTGCTACACTGATTTCCGGGGAAGACTGCGAAGATTCTGGGATTATTGGATTGGTATATGGCACAGATGGTTCCGGTGGACATAATCTTATTGTTCCAGGAGGTGGGATGAAACATCGTTTTGGGACTTATGATGAGTCTGTTAAAGAAGATGAGTATGGGAATAAACGCTCTTTTTCCAATCTCTATATGAATGGTTCTGCTATTATGGAGTTTGGACTTGAAAGAGTTCCGGAAACAGTGGAGAAGGTACTGCAAAAAACGTATTTATCTAAAGAAGAGATAGACTATTATGTTTTCCACCAGGCTAATCATTTTATGCTTCAATATCTCCAACAGAAATGTGGGCTCTTAGATTATCCTTTCTGGAATGATGTGAAACATTACGGAAATACAGTTTCCAGTTCTATACCGATAGCTTTGACTGATCTTTTGCTAAGCCGTCCTGAAACGAAACTTGATAAAGTGATGCTTGTTGGTTTTGGCGTAGGACTTTCCTGGGCTGGGTGTGTTGTTAATCTCAGTAAAATCTCCTAAAGAATGGTTTATAAAAAGCTAAAGACAGGGGAATTCTTACTGTAATGCGAAAGAATGGCCCTTATCAATTTTATGAACTGTTTCCTATGCATTGGGGTTGTAGCGAGAAGCTCCAGCATACAATAGATTAGTTGAAAATTTACTGAACTATCATAATATGGGAGTTGACATGGTACCAATTAAAGCTGATAATTGTCAGCAAGCAAGCAAGCAAGCAAGCAAGCAAGCAAGCAAGCAAGCAAGCAAGCAGAGACAGTCCGGCATTGAATTATTACGTATTTTTGCGGCCATGGGAGTAGTGATCCTTCATTATAATAATGGAATGATGGGTGGCGCACTGAAATACGCGGCTTTTGGGAGTGCAAACAGTATATTACTGTATATTCTGGAAGCCTTTTGCGTAGCTGCAGTGAATATTTTTGTATTGATTAATGGATACTTTGATTTACGAAGTAATTGTCGTGATTTGATTAAACCAATAAAACTGATAGTGCAGGTTATGCTGTTTAATCTTGCCTATTACTTGCTTCGCGTTGCAATCGGATATACTGATTTTTCTATAAGTCATATTATCGGATCCATGATTCCGGCTAATTGGTTTATTATTCTTTATTGTGCACTGTATTTGGTTTCACCTTTTTTGAATGTTACACTGAATCAAATCACTATGAAAGAATATCATGTGCTTTTAGGTATAGCAGTTGGTATTTTCAGTTTTTACCCTATGGTTGTAGATAATTTTGAGATTTGGACCGGAAAGGTCTGGATGGGACTCAGCAGTATTGGAATGTATGGAAGTGAATATGGATATACCATTATCAATTTTATACTCATGTATATTATTGGTGCATATCTACAAAGGTTTGGCTGGAGAATAACTAAGCCTTACCTTATAATTATTTTTACATTGAATACCATGCTGCTGGCAGCATGGGGGTTGACTGACAGTTACCTCGGGCATAAGGAAATTGTTGCATGGGAGTACTGCAGTACTTTTGTAGTTTTTGAAGCAGTAATTATATTCCTTCTATTTTTAGAGTTAAGATTTCAGAATTCTATAGTGAATAAGTTAGCAAAAGCTTCTCTTTGTGTGTACTTAGTACATATTTACTTTCTGCCACACCTTAGAATTAAGGAAATTATTCTAATGAATAGTCCTGGTATAACTCTCGTGCACTTGGCTTTGTGTGTGTTAGGTATTTATGCTTTTGCCTATGTGGTAAACTTGATATATTCTGTGGTTACTCGTCCTTTTTATGAAAGGATAGAAGAAATCTGGCCACATCATAGTTACAGTTTAGGGAACAGGAAGAGCTGAGAAAATAATCATCTAAGATTAAAGCCCTATTCCTGTTAGAAAGTAAAAATGGTAGTAAAGATGAACCCAAAGATTATCGATGCAATTTTCACAATCCTTATATTTTCTATACCGTTTAAATATATCCCCAAGATATTCTGGCAGTCATTTCTGGGGGGACCATTTGGTAGTGATCTGGTATTTTATCCATTAGCTGTCGGCTTTATTTATACAGCTTATTGTCAGTGGAAATATGGGAATGTCATTTATCAATGGAATAAATTCAAGAAGTTCATTATAATCTATCTCTTGGTACTGTTTATTTCACTGGTCCATGGACTTGTAACTTTTCCCTATTATGAGCAGATTTTGAATGGTCCTGTTACACAAATACAAAGATTGCCAAGCGTCTTGGCGCTACTTTCAAATCTAGGTATTCGTTTAGATGAGGTAACCGCTTTAAAGCTCTGGATGCTGGGGCGGCCCATCAAAGGGATTCTTCTTGAAAGCCTGTATACTTTTGGGGCTGGCTACATGATCTTCTGCTGGTATCATAATCGAAAAAATCGTGCGTTTGAGCTGGTAAGGAAAACGGTTATTGTTAACATGATTATTATAGCAGGTTATGGCATGATCGATGTATGCTATCAAAATGGCCAATTGTGGGCTCAGAATATTTTGACTGCAATTAATCCAATTCTTCATGCCGGCCCGGCTCTGTATTCAAACTATGATGCTACAGATTGGCACCCTGTTTTATACTGGGATGGTCAAGTAAGATCAATATTCTTGGAGCCCTCTTATTTTGGTATTTATATGGCATTTGCTTTTCCAGTGTTGCTATGGTCATTTTTTAAGGAAAACAAGATTATATATAAAATAGGGCTGGAACTTCTATTCTTTCTTCTTGCCTTCGAATTATTTCTTGGGCAATCAAGGACTGGCGTGGCAATTGCAACAGGAGAGGCCTTTATATTAGTTGTAGTTTGTATTTATATACATACGCGAAAATTTATCGGGCTATTGTTGAGTCTGGTAGTCGTTGCAACTTTTGCGTTTGGCAGTTCTCTGGGATTTATAAATTATGAACAAGTTCCGGTAACGATTGGAACTCCTCTTGCCACAAGGTGGGCCGAAGCAGAAAGAAGTAATGCAATATTAGTGAAAAAGGGATATGACGATGTAGACACTAAAGAATACTTTGGCGAAGCTATTGGTTCATTATCAAATAATGGTAAGACACAAAAGCATGAAGGAAGTAACCATTCCCGCTTCACAGTAATAAAAACAAATATTCGTATTGGCGAAAAGCACCCGATACTTGGTGTAGGAAATGGTCTCCATAATGCTTACTTAAGGGATATTCTTAGCGAAGATCCTGGAGATGAAATCCAGATGTGGAATAGAGTTATGGATAAGAGTGGTTGGATGAGAGGGGTATTTCCTAATCTTGGGGACTGGTTTGTCCGCTTTGCTGAAACCGGAGTATTGGGACTGCTGGTCTTTGCTTTTCCACTAGTGGTAGCGATTTATCATTTAGTATTCAAAATATTCAATAAAAGTAGTTTACTTAGCAAGGCAAGTGTAGATTGTATATTTATATTGATCTCTGTTGTTGGATTGGCAGCTACAGGCATTGGTGACTCATTAAATAATATGTTTAGCTACTGGCTTATGCTTTCAATGGCTTTCTTGGAAATTCAAAATTATGAGTGTAGGTATGTTCAGAGAAAGAAGAGTTAATATCCAATGACAGTAAGATGACCTAATAAGTAGCTTAAAAAATTTATATTTCTTTTGTAAGGTATATCCGTTTTGAAATTTATAGAAATCTTGCTCTTTTAAGCGTTTTCATGACTGGGGTTCCAAAAATCGAAATATGAATGATTCTTTCTCATACGATTCACGGAAAATTAAGTTGAATCAAGTAGAATCCCCAATATTTTGTATGTACAGGATATCAAATTTCCGTGAAAGAGAAGCACGAAAACCAGTAAGTGTTTATCATTTATTAGGAGGTGTTTGTTATGTATGATGTATTAGATATATGCAATTTTATTGTTACATACTGCAATGATAGGAACTATAGCATCACAAATTTACGCCTTCAGAAGATTTTATATTTTATGCAGTTATATTTTTTGGATCTTAAAGGCGAGCCCTGCTTTGAAGATTCACTAGAGGCATGGGATTTGGGGCCAGTAGTACCAGTTGCTTATTTTGCATATCGTAATAATGGTGCAAACGAGATTTTAAGTAATCCCAATGAGAGTAAGAAGTCAGCATCTTCTATAGCGCTAAATGATCAGGAAATTATAAAGATGGTTCTTGATAAAGTATCACGGTATTCTACGTGGCAGTTAGTGGACATAACGCATCATCAAATGCCGTGGAAGAAGAATTATTTGCCGTATGCTAGAAATGAAATTCCTTTAGCAGATTTGAAAAATTTTGTAGAAAGGGTAAGAGATGCCCAAAAATAGTGATAACTCCAATGAAATGAGTCAGAAATTTGAAAGCTACAAAGATACTGCATCAATGCCTAACCTATCTGATGCTTATTTACGTAAAGATGGGCATAATCAGGCAGAGAATCCTAATGGGATGATGATTATTGCTAAGAAAAAAGAAATCGTTCGGGAAATTATTTTTACACTTTGCTTTTCAGGAGCCGGTAAGGCTATTTATTCCCCTGCAGCAACGGTAAAAGCTATTCGAGATTATATCTCTGCGGAAGGAACTTTTGGGCGTATTCTATATAGTCAGATTACGTCTTCTATTTTTGACTTGGACAGAACCAGTGGTATTGATATTAATGGTAACTTGGAAGTCCTGGTTGACTATATATCTCGTAATTTGGAAAATGACTCTGATTATGATAGATTAGTAGATTTTGTCATGCGACTATATGATCATGTTCAACTTGCTCAAGCACAACAAAAAGTTATTCAAGATACTAACAGAAAGAGCCAAGAAGAGATAAAGGGCGAATTAATAAAGACAAGACAGCAGGCAATATATGACTTTAGCCAAAAATTGAATGATGAGGCAAGAGTGTCTCAACGTGGATATGTAGCTACTTTGGGAATATTTGCATCAATCATGGTAGCGATATTTAGTAATTTATCTCTTACTAAAAGTATCATAGACAATTTTCATGATGGGTTATTGTCGATAGTTTTGCTTAGTACTATAGCCGGAACATTTGTTATAATTGTTCTGCATATATTACTTGCCGCTATTGGTAATATGCTTGATAAGAAAATTGAGGGCATTGCTAGCGGTCATTATATTTTAGCTTTTTGGATGGTTTCTGTTATCTGCTTATTGTTATTAGCTAAATTCGGCAGTTAAATATCTTCTGTTTTATCTGGCTTGGGTCTGGTAAACAAGTAAATTCAATATAACAGAAGTGTGCCCAGATCAGAGGAAAATGGTTAGATAATCATCTATTAAAGGTGGGTAGATTTTATTGAATAGTATGCATATTCATAATGAACTTTTTATTGATATCAAGCATCTTTTGGGAAACCGGTGGAGTGTGAAGCGTGAAGACTTAGACACCTATAGCAGGCAGATCAGAAGGGCGGCCAAGGATGTATCAAAGCTGAGGCAGAGCGGGAAGGGACCGGATGGAGATCAGGTCCTCTTTCCTCATCTGCCATATCTGCTCAAGGAAGAGGTGCTGATTTCCAGGGAAGAAAGAGAGGCTCTCCTTCGACTTCGGGAGGAAGCCAAAGGCTATGATGCGGTCATTTCCATCGGTATCGGTGGTTCCTATCTGGGAAATCAGGTGCTCTTTGATCTCTTCTGTGGTCCCTACTGGAACCAGCTGACTAAAGAAGAGCGGAAGGGATATCCCCAGATTTATTTTTCCGGTCAGAATGTGGACCCAGTGAGTCTTACGGATCTGGCTTCCTGCATCAAAAGGGAAGACGGGCGAATTACGAATCGCCGTATGAAGGTGCTTTTCCTTGTGATTTCTAAGTCAGGCACTACCATCGAGCCGGTGACAGCCGTACGGGGATTGCAGAAGCTGCTTGATCCAGTCTGTGATATCCATCTCATGGCCATTACGGATAAGGAGAAGGGAAGGATTCGGCCTCTGGCAGAGAAAGAACACTTCCCCTGCTTTACGGTGCCTGACGGCATCGGCGGCCGGTTCAGCGTGTTTTCCCAGGTGGGCCTTGTCTTCGCCAGCCTGGCAGGTATTCCTATAGAGGAATTTCTGCAGGGGGCGCAGATGGTGGAGGAAGCCTGCCGGTCGGAAAATATTTCTGAAAATCCGGCTCTCATGCTTGCTGCCTTGAAATTCATCGCCATGAAAGAATACGGCATGACTGCTGAGGTGGTCATGCCCTATGGCGATAAGCTTCGCTCCTTCGGCTGGTGGTATGCCCAGCTTTTAGGTGAATCTCTGGGCAAGAAATATGATCTTCAGGGAAATATTGTCTATAACGGCAGGACGCCAGTAGCTGCCGTAGGAACTACGGATATGCACTCTCTCACCCAGGAGCATCAGCAGGGGAAGAAAAATAAACTGGTACAGTTTATTTCTGTGG
>ERZ894180.1137-NODE-1137-length-17471-cov-15.892915_pt1 | contig 17471 bp, 8 predicted proteins | sample MGYA00380278_ERZ894180 | MGnify/ENA primary metagenome ERZ894180 (study PRJEB32331, sample SAMN06328450) | human gut metagenome | biome: human gut microbiome; feature: stool | host: Homo sapiens | collected 2013-02-24 ...
ATGCACGCGCCCTGCTGTCCGTTTACGCCGACCTGCTCCACCTACGCGATGCAGGCCATCGAGCGGCACGGCGCGATTTACGGCAGTTATCTGGCCATCCGGCGGCTGCTGCGCTGCCAGCCCCTCTATAAGGGGAGCTTTTATGATCCCGTGCCCCCGAAACGAAACCGAAAATCGAAAACAGCTGACAAAAAAGTCGTTTATCCTCCGGCGGGAAAGGCCGTTCATTCCGGCAAGAAGGCCGAGGACAATTCTTGATGCAAGGAGGACGTTTCGTCCATGAGTTTTCTCAATTCGCTGCTGCTGACGCTTATCAAAGCGCTGCATACGCTCATCAACAATTACGCGCTGACGATCATCGTCTTTACCATTCTCATCAAGCTGGTGGTCATGCCGCTCAACCTCAAGAGCCGCCGCTCCACCATGCGCATGACGACCATCCAGCCCAAGGCGGCCGCTCTTCAGGAAAAATATAAGGACGATCAGGAGAAGCTCAACCAGAAGCTCCAGGAGCTGTACCGCAAGGAGGGCATTAACCCGATGGGCTCCTGCCTGCCGATGCTCATTTCGATGGTCATCCTCTTCGCCATGTTCTACGCGCTGCGCACGTTCGCCAACGAGCAGCTCGTTTCCCAGTTCCTGACCTTCTACCACAATCCGGAGATCGACCCGCATACGCTGGTTGAGCCGTTCCTGTGGATCAAGAACCTCTGGATGCCGGACAGCCCGTTTGCCACCTACATGCCGGACGTGCAGTCCCTCCGCCTGGTGGATTACAAGGTCTGGAACGACGTGAGCGCCAAGCTCTTCGCCGACGGCGTGTGCGTTGCGGACGGATCCGGCGCCTTTGCCCGCGAGTGCTTCTGCGAGGGCGCCGAGGTGTTTTTGGATCTGTGCCACGACGCCGTCGAGGCTGCCGAGCTGCGCCAGTGGAGTCAAAGGGAGTACGAGCTGCTGAGTGCCGCGCGCGGGATTGCGAGGGTGTAGGTGGGCAGATAAGCCATCGGCAATTCCGAGATGGCAAGGGCCGAGAATTAGATTCCCGGCCCTTGCCTAGCACTGCTTTATAAGATCGAGTACCGCGGGAATGTCATCGGCATTCCGAAGGGCAACATAGGTTGGTAGGCCCGGGCCAAATCCACCCTGCGTGCGTTTGTCCTGGCATATGTCCTCTGGATCCGTTAGATCATCCACACTCTTTGCCAGGCCGACGGCAATCCAACCACCGTTGCTGGTCCTGCCTTCTAGCACGGCATGCAGTTTTCGCTTGCCCGACCTGAAGCCCACATAGTACTTGGCTATATAGGACTCCCACGAAGGGTTACCACTCAGAACGGACTCGCGTACCTCATCGAAAAGTTTCTGGTTGAGTCCGCCTTCAGCAAAAGTGGGGTGATTCTCCTGCAGAGTCCAGACAGGAGCCTCGCCAGACTCCCCGCGAGAAGGACGGTACTTGTCGACGACATCTGCCGGAAGGTCGGGATATTTCCATATCTCACATGCCTCTTTCGCCAGCTCGTCCGCGCGCTGCCCAATCTCCGCCTCGCCCCATTTTTCATGCGAGGCGATCGACTTGTTCAGGTGGAGCGGACTGCACTTAAGCCCCACGCCAGGAAGATTGAGCTTGTCCGAGAACGACCGGTTTGAGTACTCCTGGTTGTAGCCCGTCAGCGTTAGATTTCCCAAGTTATTGCACAGCCTGTCGTGGACGTCTTCCCAGTTCTCGCCAAGCGATTCCTTCCAGCCGTGCTCATCATCAATCGTCTGGGGCATGACGTGCTCGATCTGGTAATCGTCAGCCGAGATGGACTCCTTCGGGTGGTGCCAGTTCTCCATGCGCTCCAGGTAATAGCGCTTTTTGGAGAAGCGGTTGTAGCAGTCACGCGTCTTAAACTCCTCGACAAAATGCTCGTCTGTCGGGAAGTACGCAGTCATACCGCTACTGTGGATAAGGAGCATCGCCGTAACGTACTCCTCTATATCGTCCTGTTGCTCAAGATTGCGATACATGCCGGCAAAGAAATTATTTAGACCCGTGGTAAGCCTGCCGCAAACCGCCCGCCTGAACAGAAACGACTCGATGGTCTCGCAGATACGGAGAAACGCATTGCGGTTCAACATATTTCCCTCGTAAACTGAGTAAAGCAGCATCAAAAGAGGCCTAATCTGCCTCACATCAAGGCTAACGATTCTGCCGAACACTCGGCGCAAACCCTCGTCTTTTTCCTTGTCAAGGAACAACCTGGTATATCTCTGCGCATATTCGCGGAGTTCCTTCAGCAGGCCCTCGGTATCTCCATCGTAGTCATCAGCGAAATAGCGTTTGAACTCATGGTAGGCCTCGTTTTCCTTCGGCATCCTATTGGGAACCTTGAGCCACAGCCAGTACCAGATAAATGCATTGAACTCTTCCTCGCCGCCTTTTCCGAACAAGCGCTCGAGCGGATGCCAGTAACCCTCGTAAAGCTTGGTCTGCTCGTCGTTGGGAAGCGACATAAGAACGTAGTTACGAATGAGATCAATAGGCGTGAGCGGCTTACCCTTGGAGTTCATAGACTCAAATATGAGCTGGGCATTGTCTACACCAGCCGTGAGCTTGGTATCGATGACCTGTACGCGGTTTAGCCCCGCCCAAAGCCTTGCAGGGTCGAATGATTTCCCGCGCATCTTCTCGCGGAAGAACGCATGGTTCTCGACAATGCGATCCGATTTTTCATCTGGCACGGGAGACCCAGACACGATGGAGAACAGCGTCTCTTTATCGTCCTGCGAGAGCACCAGCTTGTAGCGCGCCAGACCGTTGTAGTCGTCATCGTTAAAGAGGTAATTTTTCCGCAGCGCTGAGATCTTGAGATCGCCAAGGAAGCCGGCCTTGTTGGGATTACTCTCCAGATAGTCAGCCAAGGCAGTAATCATCAACGAAAACGTCGTCATGCGCTGCTGTCCGTCAATCAGAAGCACGCGCGAAATACTCGTGGCAGAACTCTCAGACTCGGGGATATAAAGCATCGACCCCACGAAGTGCGATACGCCATCACGACCCGCTCGCATGACGTCATCCCAAAGCACCTCGCACTCTCTTACACTCCACGAGTAAACTCGCTGGTACACGGGAATGACGAACTGCATCTTCGCCACGCCCATAAGGTCGAGCAGATTTGCCTCAGTTGCTTTCATTTGTGGTTGTCCCCTTTCTTGTTTACGCCGCTTGCGGTCAGTCCTCCACTGAACGAAAGGCGCTAAAGACCAGAGCATCGAAGCACTGGAGCAACCGGGATGCTCATATCGTTAGATTCTACAACGAAAGCAAACACTTACGCCGTCATGGTGGCGCGCGATCGCTGCACGCCACTCCCCAAAATCATACGATGTCAAAAGACTGACACTTGTGTATGCCTTTTGACATTGCCACAGTCTTACGGGCTTCTTGTCTCATATGCCAAGAGCGGATATCTAGATCGCTGCCTCTCTCGCCCAAAGGAGCTCGACAAGAACTGATCGAAGGGCAAATCAGACATCGAGCAAGTCGCCGACCTGCACTCAGCCTCGACAAGTGGCGTCGAACACAAGCTCACCGGCATAAAGCTTGCGTTAAAACAAAAGGGTATGTAAAAAAATGGTTGGAAGTTGGTAAATTACCGGTTGGCAAAGTAAGAACCGGGCTATCTAGTTCCAACCATTTATTTTACAAATGGTATTGGTACAAATCCAACCATATATTTAACGAACGGGCCGTTGGATTAGCGGTCTAAAATCCGTCACGCCCCTGCGGTCTATCCCCGACTTGATGGTCCTTTCGCAATCCCGCTCGGGATCTTCTTCGAGGAAAGACACAACGCCCTTGGCCATGAGGGAGACGAGGCCTTCGAGCTTGATGACGCAATCGTATGCGCACCCCTTCAGGTTCTCCGTACCCGTCCCGGCATGGCCATAGCTCGCGACGATCCCATGAGCGTCGCCGTGAACGCATACCCCGATAACCTTATAAGGACTATAATCCTCCCCTCTGCCTTCGATGACTGATGACCCCGCATGGACAACGGCGCAACGCAGTTGATAGAGGTCTGAAGCTGTGAATATACCTCGCGCCTCTATAACGTCGAACTCCTCGCTTATCTCACTTTGACTCTTCTCGTCTTTTCGCTCTGCCGCCATCTTTTCGCCGGTATTGGGAAGCTCCAGGTATTTAACGCACCAGTCGATGTATCGCATGCCGACGGCTTTTGCGCAGACGTCCGGTATGGTCACGACGAGGTTCAGTGCCGCGAGGAGAAGCCCCGCATCGAAGGCCTTCTCGCATTCCTCCACGAGCCTGCTTGGCGTGCGATGGATTACGGTCGGAAAGCCGCATTCGTTGGCATCGCATTTCAGGCCGCCTGAAGGCCTTGGCTCCCAGGCTGCAATTTCGTCGAGCCTCGCATTCACAGCATCTCTCCCGTCATTGCGTCGACCTTCACTCCCAACCTCGGGTCTATGAACTCATCGACGGCCTCGTCCTCGCGGTCGGGCTCGGTCACGAAGAGCGGACCGGGTGCATCGATGCGAGGGCCGATCGTGAGCCCATTGCTCGCGATGATACGGTCGAGGTTCTGCCTGCGGTAGAGGGTCCTTGCCCGGAGCGTCTCGAACGAGTATCCGCGCCCTCTCATATCCGTCTCGTTTATGAGCCGGTTCGCACACTCGGTGTAGCCGTTCGAGATGCGGCTGGGGCATTCCCAGTAGTTGAAGATGAACTCGCGGTGGTTCTGAACGGTCTGAGCAAGGGCTCTGAACGGATCGAACTCCCTGCCATCGGGAATTTCCCGAATCCAGGCGTCGAACGCCGCCTCAGCCTCCTCGCGTGAGGACGGATGGTCGTCGTAAATGCCGAAGAAGTCCTCCTTGAGGTCGTACGCGGTCATCAGCGTCGAGTAGGAGGAGTCTTCCCGTAGCGCCCTTAGGGCCGACGCCTCGTAGAGGCTGAGGTCGCGCGTCCGCTTCCCAAGGGCGTAGGCGAGGCCCTTCTTTAGCTCAAGGCGACCCTTCCTGTTGAGGGCTCCCTGGAGGCCCTTGCGGACCGCGTCCAAGGCCTCGTTGGCTCCCTTCACGACATGGAAGTGGCCGATGACCCATGTCGCGTTCGGGGTGAACTTGGCTATGCTCCTCCAGAACGGCCGGTACATGTCGCTCGAGACCCACCGTACGCGCTCGAGGCCCTCCAACGAGGAGAAATAGGCGTCAAGGTCGGACTGCGTCCCGCCGGGCACCATGTCGAAGACCGTCCTGTGCTCGAGATCGGTGATCACGGTCACCATGCCGACCCTCTTGAGGTTCTTCTCGTCTATGCCCAGGAACGCCGGCACCTTGAAGCGAAGCCTCGAGGCGTTCTCGCGGACGTAGTCCTCGAAGACGTTCTTCACGGTGACGTGCGAGAGCGGGTACTCCTCGGCGACCTCGCGGAAGGTGAGCCTGAGCGAGCGCTGGGCGATGTCGGCGTATGCCGCCTCCGTCATCCGATGACCCTCGTCGACCCCGCCTATCGCCGGGCGCCACACGTAGCCGCACTCCGGGCATCGCATCCGCGGGAACCCTATCTCGAGCCTCGTCGGGATGCCCAGGTGTGGCGTCGACACAACGCCGACAGTCCTCGCGCCGTGGCTGTGCAGCGTCCCGCCGCACTCGGGACACGATGCGGGGACCGGCCCGCGGTATCTCAGGTCGAACTGCTGGAGCCTCCTACCGCAATCGACCTTGGTCGCGCTGCCGATGAGCTCGCAGTCCCGGACACCGAGCAGCTCCTCGACGTAGCCTTCCACGCCCATCTACTTTCCCCTCGAGAGGTAGGAGGCGAGCTCGGCGATGTCGTAGCGCTTCCCCTGCGAGATGAGGTCGTACACCTGGTCGGCCAGGGGCTCGATCGCCTGCGAGTCGTCGAGCGCCTGCTCGGCGAGGCCGCCCAGCTCGTTGCTCATCATCGACATGAGGGCCCTGATGACGATGTTGCGCAGCCGCCCGTCCGCGAGGACGGCCTCCTTCGTGTTGCTCGTGTTCGTGATCTGGGTGTTGGTCACAGGGTCGGCCGCCACGGCGTCGGAGACCGCGTTGACGGCGCGGGCCTTCACGAGGGGGTCGCCCTCGTCGCCCCACGTGCGGTTCAGCCTCTCAACGATCCTCGCCATGGTGTCGCGCCTGGGCGCTGCGCCGGAGCCGCCCGCGCCCATCGGCATGAGCTCTCCGCCCTCGACCCCCTCGGGGAGCCTCTGGGCCGATATGCGGAAATCCCTGAGCACGAGGCCGCGCACGTCGACGTCGTCGAGCGAGGTGCCCGCGATCTTGTGGCCGAGCAGCTTGGCGAAGCTGTAGAAGACCTCGAGGTCGGGGTCGCCGTAGTCGAGCGCCTGGGACAGGAACGTGTAGGCGGAGCAGTACTTGGAGAGCTTCTTCCTGAAGGTCATCAGCTCCGCGACGCGTCCCGCCGCCTCGTCCGCGCTCCTCTTGGTCCTCTCCGCCTCCTCGGCCTCCCCGGCCGCCTCTGCCTTGTTGGCGCACTCCAGCCAGGTCTCGTAGGAGTCCCTGGCCGCCGCGAACCTCTCGCGGAAGATCTCGGCGGGTCCGGAGACGGCGGAGTAGAGGGCGGCCCTGTAGGCGTCGCTATCGCCGCCCGCAGCGAAGCCCTTGGACCTGTAGAGCGCCTCCTTGAACTCCTCGACGTCGCGCGTCGCGTACACGTCGGCGGCGTCGAGTGCCTCTTTCAGCTCATAGACCACGTCGGGGTCCTGAGCTATGTTCATGCTCGCGCCCTTATCGTAGGTCTTGAAGGCCGCGAGAACCGTCTCGGGGTCGTTCACGAAGTCAACCACGAAAACCTTATCCTTGCCCGAGCACGTCCTATTGACGCGCGAGTAGGTCTGGACGATCTCGATTGCGTTGCCGAGAGGCTTGTCGACGTAGAGGGCCACGAGCTTCTTCTGGTCGAAGCCGGTCTGGAACTTGTTCGCGACGATGAGGAGCCTGCGCTCCGGTCGGTCGAACGCCCTCTCGACCGCGCCCTCGCCGGCAGGGTTCATGTTGGCCTCGGTGTACTCGTAGTCGCGCTCGATGAGAGCGAACGGGTTGTCCTCGAGGTACTCGTCCTCGGGCAGGACGCACTTGTCACCCAGCACCTTCTGGGAGAAGGCGACGAGAGGCTCGCCGGGCACCTTGAAGCGCAGCTTCGGCTCGACCTTCGCCGGGTCGAGGTCGGGCCGGGACTTCAGGTACGCCTCGATCGCGTACTTGTAGCGCACCACCTCGGGACGACCGGAGGTGACGATCATAGCCTTGGCCTCGCCGTTCAAGAGCGGCGCCACGTTGTCGACGAAGTGGTCGATGATCCACTTGGCCTTCTCCATGACGTTCGTCGGGTGGAGCGAGCGCCATTTGGCAATCTTCCTTTTTGCCCTGCGTTCATCGACGAGCTTGCCATCGGCATCCTCCGACTCGTCCTCGATCCTCGAGAGCGTCCTCAGGGGCACGTAACCCGTAAGTGGGTCGATGATGTAGCCCTCCTCGATCGCCTGCCGCATCGGGTAGAGGTGGAAGCTGCCCATGACCGGATTGCCGTCCTCGTCCTCCTCGCCCGTCGGCGTGCCGAAGAGGGTCTTGGTCTCGGCCTTGGGAGTCGCGGTGAACGCGAGGAAGGAGACGTTCGGCGGCATGAGGTTGCTCGCTTGCATCTGGGCGAAATAGGCGTCCATGACCGACCCGTCGTCGCTCGAGTCCTCATCGAAGTCGAGCATCCTCTCGAACTTCAGCTTGTCCGCCGCCGCGTTGAAGGCGGTCTTGAGGGACGCCGCCGAGCTGCCCTCCTGGGAGCTGTGCGCCTCGTCGACGATCACCGCGAAGCTGTCGCCGTCGAGCTCGGGCAGCACCGCGATGTCCGGCCAGGCGTAGAGGAACGTCTGGATGGTGACCACGACGATCTCCCTCTTCTGGCGCAGGGCCTCGACGAGCTGGGAGCTCTTTGAGCCGTCCGAGACGGCGTTGCCCCTCTCGTCGCGGCCGATCATGACGACCTGTCCCGTCACCTTGGAGAGCTGGGAGATGGTCTTCTTTATGTTCTGGTCGAGCGACAGCCTGTCGGTGACCACCACGACGCTCGAGAACATCTTCTCGCCGTCCGCGCGGCGGAGCCTCGCGAGGTCGTGCGCAGCCCAGGAGATGGTCTCGGTCTTGCCGGAGCCGGCCGAGTGCTCGATGAGGTAGCGTCGACCCGGCCCGTACTCCCGAGCATCGGCCAAGACCTTTCTCTCGGCGTCGAACTGGTGGTAGCGGGGGAATATCTGCGTCGCCTGTCTGTGCCACCGGCCGCTCGCGTCCTGCCTGTCCTCGACCTCCTCGAAGACGAACCTGTCGAAGATGGACAGCCAGTTGTCGCGCTGGAGGATGGTGTCCCAGAGGTAGTGGGTCCTGTACTCGCCCTCCGGCGCGTCCGGGTTGCCCGCCCCGCCGTCGCGTCCCAGGTTGAACGGGAGGAAGCGGGGCTTCGCCGACTTGCTCGGGAAGGGGCCGAGGTTCGTGCACATCCAGACCTCGTCCTCGGAGACGGCGAAGTGGACGACCGCCCCGCGCTTGTACATGAGTAGCGGAATCTTCCTGCCGCCGTTGGGCTCTATAGGCCTGCGCTCGTCGACGTACTCGTCGATGGCGTCGCGCACGGTCTGGGTGAGCTCGGTCTTGACCTCGCCGGTGGCGACGGGGATGCCGTTGACGAACAGGACGAAGTCGAGAGACTTGCCCCCAGCCGTCTGGTAGTGAACCTGGTGCATGAAACGCAGGATGTTCGCATCGTAGCGCTCCCTCGCCCCGGGCACGCGCTCGTCGTCCGGGTAGCCCGCCATGCACTCAATGGTCTGATAGCCCGCCATTTGGAATCCCTTGCGGAGGGTGAGAACGGTGCCGTTTCTCTCCAGGCTCTTCACGAGCGCGCGGCGCAGCTGGTCCTCCCACCTCGCGCCCTTCTCTCGGCGCATCTTGTCGAGCTTCTCCGGCGCAGTGGCCTCGAGCCAGGCGACGAAGTCGTCGAACACGAGTGCGTCGTTCGGGTCGAACCCCGTATCGTCAGGTGAGAGGGCCCAGCCCGCGCCGCCGAGGGCAGCGACTTTTCGCGAGATGTAGCGCTCGAAGGCGTCCTCCTGGTGAATCTTGCGTCGCCCGCTGTACTCAGCAGCGACCTTGGGCTTGTTCGTGTAATGCGTGTCAACCCGTGCCATGGCTATGCCTCCGAGCAGTCGATCTTGCCTGCGACGGCGTGGTGGATGATGGACCTGCGGTATTCTCCGAGCTTCTCGATGAGCTGCTCCTGGCGGGAGATCGCCTCATCAATGTCGGCGCAGCGTTCATCGAGATAGGAGACGATGCGGCGCTGCTCGGAGAGAGGAGGTCGTGCGATTTTTGAATTGGCCCAATCGAATTGAGTCATGCTCGGCTTGGCGGTATTTGTTGCATAGGGTTTAATGTCTATGCATGTTGCAGCGTAATAAAAGAACTTAAGGTCAAGGTTGCCGCTTTTAATCTTCGCGTCAAATGCCGTGTCAACATTCCAGTATCGCCCCACAACGAGCTGAGGGTAGTCGAGCGTGCCCTTTCGACCAAGGAGGATAACCGGGCCCTCTTTATACTCGCCGCATGTTTTGAAAGGCTCGTTGCCGCTACCCCAAACAGGAATGTCGCCTGAAAGGACTGGATCAGAACCGTGCCCGATTGCAACATCGGCCTTTACCGGAACAATCTCCCAGTCAGCTGGCACCTCGCCGATCCACTCGACACCGCTATCTCTCATCTCGGCATCAGGGTCGAGGCCCTTCGTCACAGCATGCGCGATGAGGGACCTCTTGTACTCCTTGAGCTTCTCGATGACCTCGCGGCGCTTCGCGACGTCCTCGTCGATGGCCGCGCAGCGCTCGTCGAGGTAGGAGACGATTGATTTCTGGACGTCCGTCGGAGGAATGACGACATAGGTCTCGTTGAGAGACGTCTGATTGACACTGAATAGCTTGACGTCGACGAGATCCCTTCTAATCTGTAAGCGCCAAGCATCCGTGGTAAAGAGATACGCGAGGTATTTGCTATTAAAGTCGCGCCTCGGATTCAAGACTACGGTATGGTATCCGCCATAAAGAGCGTGAGAGGAATCGTTTCTAACGTTGTTGCCGCAGCCTTCTAGGTCCTCAGAAGTATCTGCGAAAACAAACCCATTGGAGAGGACGCGAGACGGACTAGTTTCACCGGCGAGGTCATTTGGCACTCGGCGGAGCAAGCTTTCGCGAAGCTCGACTCCAATGTTCTGTTTCGAATGAATCTGCCCATAACTGATGACGGGCTTACCCATCTTTACAAGATCGGCTTTCGTTATGGACAGCCCCTTGCTGAATCTAAACAGCGCCGAGAGCGGCACCATATTCCAGCCCTTAGGCAACCCACCAAACCACTCACTGTTGCCGATTTCCGCCTTCGTCCTCATGCCAGGAACCCCCTCATGAGCGAGCCGAGGCCGTCCTCGAGCTCGAGAATCTCCTTGGCGATGATTTGCGGGTCGCGGGGCCTTTCGTATTCGTAGAAGTACCTGTTGAACGATATGGACGTGCCGACGACGCCGATTTCTCCGTCGCCGAGCGGGTTGGCCGTGAGCCCCGTCTTGTTGTCGAACTTGGGCTCGTCCCTTACCGACCCGTCCACCGCGGCGTCGGGAGCGTAGGGCAGCACCTCGGTCGCCATGTAGTCGTCGATTTCCATGCCGATTGGAACGTTCTCCGTGTCCTTGAGCTCGGGGTCGAACACCTGGTTGCCCTTCGCATCGATTGCGGGGATCGCGGACGGGTCTCGACGTCCGAAGACCTTGACGAGAGCGTCGGCGAGGGCGGCCTTCTGTGGCTTGGGCTTCTCGATCGCTTTGTGAAGCTTCTCGGCCGCAGCCAGGACCTCGCTGTACGTGAGCGAGGCGCCCTCGTTCTTTTCAACCCAGGAGCGAATGGCGGCGCGGCTCGCGTCCGACAGCTTCTCCATAGGCTTGCTGAGGGTAAAGAGGGCATCCAGCCCATCAACCGAGGGCTCAATGACAACGCGCAGCGGGCGCTGCGTGGTCACCTTGCGGTACATGAAGTCCTCGACCGGGACGATGACCGACCTGCCGTGGTCGTGCCCGTCTACGTAGGTGCGCACGATCCACGCGGCCTGGTCCTCGCCGACCTCGTAGCGCTTGTTCCCCTGGCTCTTGCGCAGGGCGGTCTTCTCCTCCGAGGCGTCGATGAGCTGCACGTACCCCTTGCGGTTCTCCGGCTTGTGGTTGTTGAGCACCCAGATGTAGGTTGCGATGCCCGTGCGGTAGAAGATCTCGGTCGGCAGCTTCACGATGCAGTCGACGAGGTCCTCGCTGAACAGCCAGCGGCGGATGCCCGATGGCCCGCTGCCGGCATCCCCGTTGAACAGCGGGGATCCCGAGAGCACGATGGCCGCCTTGCCGCCGCCCTCCTCGGGCGGAGCCATCTTCGCAGCGACATTCTGCATGAAGAGCATGCTGCCGTCGTCGATGTCGGGCTTGCCGGCGCCGAACCTGCCGCCGAAGCCCCGGCCCATCTCCTCGAGGACGGCATCCTTCTCCTTCTTCCACTCTTTGCCGTAAGGTGGGTTGGTGAGCTGGTAGTTGAAGGCGCGGTCCTCGAACTTGTCGTCGTCGAGGGTGTCGCCGAGCATGATTCCCGCCGAGAGGTCGGTCATCTGGTCGAGCACGTCGCCCGAGCCGCCGGCGATGTTGCGCAGCATGAGCGCCGCCTTGCCCATGGCCCAAGTCGCGTCCTCTAGCTCCTGGCCGTAGGGGACGATCTTGGTGGGGCTCTTGAAGTGGCCCCTGTCGTGCCACTCGTCGAGCTGGTCGAGCGCGTCGCAGATGAAGCCACAGGTGCCGCAGCTGCCGTCGTAGAGGGTGCGGATGTCGCCATCGTCGGCGTTGAGGAGCGTATCCTCGTTCGCGAACAGGAGCGCCGTGGCGAGCCTCGCCACGTCCTTCGGCGTCATGAAGTCCTCGGCGTCCTGCGAGATCTCCTCGCCGTATCGCTGGATGAGGTGCTCGTAGATGTCGGTCATCATGCGGTCGGAGACCGCCTTGGGGCCGAGGTCGAAGCCCGCGAAGCGCGTGCATACCTCGTAGAGCATGCCCTTCTCGTCGAGCTTCTCGCAGGTCTGCCGCATCTCGAAGCGCTGCAAGACCTCGCGGGCGTTCGCGGAGAAGCCGCTGATGTAGGCCATGAGGGCGTCACAGGTCTTGCTGGCGCCGAGGTTGGAGAGCGTGAAGCTCGTGACGTTGTAGAAGCAGTGGCCGGAGAGGGCGCAGTACTTCGGGTCGTCGTCGTCCCAGACCCCCTTGGCGGCCTGCCTGCTCACGGCCGCCCGCGTCGGCTCGAGGGCGCACTCGAAGCGCCTCAGCACGGCGAACGGGAGGATGAGTTTGTTGTAGTCGGCGGGGCGAATGACATCACGCACGTAGTTCGCGATGCTCCATATCTCGTTCACGTAGTCGAACGCGGTCTTATCGGCCATGATTGGACCTCTCTGCGAAAAATAGAATTCCAACCATGTATTTTACAACCGAAAGCCATGATTTGAGCTTTCAGCCAACCAATAGTTTAACAAATCTGGTAAGTGGTATCACCAATCACTGATTTATTGAACCCAACCAGTAATTTTACATACCCAAACAAAATGAACCCCGGCGACTCATATCAGAGGCCATTCCCAGGGCATCAATATGCAGTGTACCTATTCATCACCCGATGCCGGCAAGCTGTTGAGCGGCTCACCCTCACCGGCGGTGCCAAGGCGCCTCTGCATCTTCTCGATCTGCTTAAGGGTCGAAGTCAAATACCCAAGACCCTTCTTCAGTTGCTTAAGCAACTTGCCATCCTTGCGATTTCCCTTTCCGTTCTCCTTCTCGACATCTTCTTCAATGCCAGCGATGCCGCGCTGCACGGCCTCGGCTGCTTTCCGCACCAAAATGGCCCCCTCATGCGGGCAGCGGTCAGTAGCCACATCAAGAAAAGCAAGGAGCCTCGAACATTCGACGAGCACGAACTGCGCGTAGTTCTCCCCCATCGATGCCGCCAAGGCAACGCCGCCGGAACCCAATAGACCAAGCGCGGCGCCGCCGCCCGTAATCAAAGCAGTGCCACCGGCCATGCCCATGCCGCCAGTGGCCAAGGCTCCGCCGCCAGCCGCAGCAAGGCTTGCATTGACAAGCGCTGCTCCGTGGAGGCCGACAAACGAGCCTCCGAAGATGCCGACAGCGATATCCGAAGCGAATGCCGCAGCCACCCCTCCTGCGCCTACGAACGCCGCCGCAGCAATGGCACCGCCCACCAAGAGCTTTGGTAATGTATCCGAAAGCTCACGAGCGCGCGTCCCGCGATGCTTCTCGAGGGAACGTATGGCATCCGAATCAACCGCGTCTTGTCTCCTGGGAAATTCATCTTTAACCCAAGCCCCGCTCCCCTTCAAACCTTTGTATTCCTTTTTCTCTTCATCTCCTATCTGGAAATAGGGGCGAAACTCAACCAGCTCCTGAGCGATCAGCAAAGCGCGCACCTTGCCGCCTCGCTGCCGCGAAATAGCCTCAAGGGCTCCGTACGCATCTTCCTCGCTCAAAAAATAGCCGCCTGCATCAATGCCTAGGCCATCCGTGACCGAATCCTGCCACGCGCGGGCCCAGCTCCTCTTTTGCCCTTTGCGCACTTCGTTCTTCTCGTTCCCGCAGTCGTAGTTGATGGCGGCAAGCTTCAGCGAGAAGGCAATCCTCGTCGTTTCTCTATCTAGGCTATAAAAGTGGAATCCATCGAAAATATCCTGGCGGCGCCTGGCACGCTCAGTCCAAGCCTCGGACATTTCCTCCGCCATATAGCCCCAGTCGGCATGGAGGGCAAACGCAAGGCGTCCAACTCCAACGTAGTTTATTCGCAAGAAGAACTTCTGGGCGAACACGACCTTGTTCCCCTCGCATTCGATACCCGCCCTGACCGCCGCCGTCGCCAGATTCGCCAGAACGAACGAAGTACTCGAAACCGTGACCATGCGAGTGAGGGCCCTGCTGTTGTAGGGCATGAAATGCGAAGCCTTGAGCTTGCGCAAGCCGGAGACATCACTCACTTCGCAACGTTCTAGCTCGGCCTTGAGCCTTGAAAGCATGTAGAGACAACGAACGATAACCTCGTTGGCCACGACTGCTGGCACCTGGCTTAAAGCTTGATCGAAAAGACCGACTTCCGTCCGAAGGTCGAAGCGAATGGGCTTGCCGTCCTCGGTTTTGAACGCCGTTCCGTTAAACAGCTTTGAGATCCATTGCTGAATGCGAATATCCTTGCCCTTATAGGCAATCTGCATGTCTTGAAAAACAGGCAGGGAGGAGAGCTCCTTTAGCAGGGACAGCACAACGCCGGGAATACCCGTCCCCTTACCGGGGTTTGAACTAGACCCCGCCATGTCGCTCACGAGATGCATTGCCCAGAACAGAGTGCCAAACGCGATCTTCTCTGGAACGTTCCTGCCTATAAGAGGGCGGTCAGGATCGAAGGCGGCGGCAGGCAGGTCAAAGGCGACAAACCGGCCGGCCGTATCGGTGCCATAGCCTTTGCACGTGAATTGCGAGAGGATCGAACACGCAAGGCCAACCAAGCTCGGGTGGTGCGAGAAATCCCGCAGATGATGTTGGAGCCCGCCGCCAAACTCGGCGGTCAGCTTGTCCGCGGCAAGAGGAAACTCTTTCTCTAGAAAGCGAATAGCGTCTTCTAGAGTTGCATCCGCCTTTGTCATACCCGCAGACTTGGCAATCGTAAGAACGAATTTGCCAACCTTCTCGTCGCCCCACTCTTTGGCACCCTCTAGGTTGAAGTCTTTCTGCCAAAGGATATTCAACGCGCCCGTGAGGAGCCCGCTAACGGCTGCAAGTTCATAGTCGAACTTCGTAGCCTTTTCAGCCCGAGGGTCAAAATCAAAGAGGACCTCCTCCCCATCGGGAGCGTCCTTAAAACCAACCAGCACGGCGCTACCGTTCAGCGGCGCAGATGTAACTTTGGGCAGTTGGGGCATGGTGTAGACTATCTCGCCACCACTAAAAACAAGTTCGTCTGCCATACCGGCTTCCTCCTGCAAACGCGTAAAATCAGATTGCTCTACGCCGCCAAATCCCTCTTCGTAGAAGTATTCGAAAATCTCGGTGATGCAGTTGCTCAGAACCTCGTCGGGATAGTTCGCCACTGGCAGCCTATACACCTCATTGTGCACGATAACGCACACAGCGTCACGGGTCTCTGCCTATCCGTCCAGCGAATCATGTTAGCAAGCCGCTCTTCGACAATGGATGCCATCTCGATGTCCATACTCTTGACCTGCTTGGTCTCGGCAGGTGTCAGCGTGTCCTTGAATAGCATCTCAAGTACAGCCCTCTGATGCTGATTCCGGAATCCTTCGCGCAACCATTCCTTCTGCTTGCGCCCAATGGGCACCCGCCTACCTCCCCTCCGCCTTCAGCTTCAGCAGCAGGTCACCCAGCTCGGGGCACTTGCTGGAAAGGCGCGTCTGGACTCGCTCGCCCATCCCCCACCGCTGGCGGACTTCCTGGGCGCGCGGGCTCACGCGGTATTCCCCGTCCATCATCTGCTTGAGCAGCTTGGCGGTCACGCGCGCATCGGCCAGGGCACTATGGGCGTGGCCCGTCGACTCGTCGAACTCGATGCCAAACCACGTCGCCGCGTCACTCAAAGAGACGCACCCGTGGCTGCCCACGTCCATGATCGAGGTGTAAAACGCCTGCAGGTCGGCCCAGTCCGTAGGAAAAGCGGAGAGGTCGAAGTGCTTTGCCTGGCACTCGGTCAAAAGCTGTCGCCGGTCCGCCCCGCTCCAGCAAACCACCTGGGCGGAGTAGCGACCGATCCAATCGCTTAGCCTTTTAATCACCATGTAGAGCGGATCGGCCATCGCGGTATCCACGGCTGATATCCCCGTAAGCTCGCGGACGGGAAACGCAACGCCTTCGGTAAATTCCGTCTGCACAAACTGCGAGAACTCGCCCATAACGTTGCCGTGGTAATCGAGCTTGACGGCACCGACCTCGATAATCTCATTGTGCAGCCCACGGCGCTGGCGCTGCTTTGGCACCGGCGCAAACTCAAAGTCCAGCACGATCTGGCGCGCAAAGTTCGTCATATCGATAGCCGAGATACCCGGCGTCTTTTCAACTGACACGGTTAGGGCCTTTCTCCGTTGCCTGCCGCTTGCTACATAGGCGGCTACATTGCCGTAAGGATAGGTGGCCGCGCGGACATGAAAGCTGGGCGCAATACCATGCGCCAGGCACACGTCATGCAGACGGCCCCAAGAGAGTTGCCCGCTCTATTCAAATGCATGAAAAGACGATATGAGAAAGCCATTGGGGGCCGCCTCCCCCGCGGCGCAGCTTCTTTCCGCGGGCTCGGGGTGCCACAATGGGCTTTGAGTATCGGCCCGTGCGGTAGCCCTTACCGCACCTGCGGGGAGGAGGCTTCCCATGCCCCATGTTACCTCCATCGGCCTGGACGTCCACGCGCGATCGGTCGCCGCCGCGGCGTTCAACCCCTTCACCGGCGAGGTGGTGCGCCGCGGCTTCGGCACCGACGCCTCCGAGATCGCGGAGTGGGCCCTCGGCTTCGAGGACCCGAGGGCGTGCTACGAGAGCGGCCCCACCGGGTTCCACATGGCGCGCGAGCTGCGCGCGCTCGGCCTCGACTGCGCCGTGGCCGCCGTCTCCAAGATGCAGAGGCCGGCGGCGGACGCCCGGCGCAAGAACGACCGGCGCGACGCCGAGTTCATCGCCCGCATGCTCGCCACCCACAACATCGTCGAGGTCCCGCTGCCCGACATGGCGGTCGAGGCCGCCCGGGACCTCGACCGCGCCCTCGACGACGCGACCCGCGAGCTCCGCCGCTCGAGGCAGCGCCTCAACATGTTCCTGATCAGGCTGGGCCACGTCTGGGACGAGCGCAACGCCGACGGGGCGAGGAAGAAGGCCTGGACGAGGGCCCACTGGAGGTGGGTCTCGGAGATCAGGCTCGAGGGGCCGCAGCGCGACGCGCTGGAGTACTACGTCACGGCCGCCCGCTGCGCGGAGTCGGACAGGCGGCAGCTCGAGAGGAGGGTCGTCGCGCTGGCGGGCACCGACCGCTGGCGGGCGACGGTGGAGGCGCTGTCCTGCATCAAGGGGGTCGACACCCTGACGGCCTTCAGGCTCGCGGCGGAGGCCGGGTCCTTCAGCAGGTTCCGCTCGGCGCCGGCCTTCGCGAGCTGGTGCGGACTGACCCCGTCGGAGCACTCGAGCGGCGAGTCCGAGCGGCGCGGCGGGATAACCAAGGCCGGCAACGCGCTCGCGCGCACGGCGCTCATAGAGTCCGCATGGCACTACTCCACGTGCTCCCCGAGGCCGAAGGCCCCAGCCC
>ERZ894180.1150-NODE-1150-length-17350-cov-6.000000_pt1 | contig 17350 bp, 19 predicted proteins | sample MGYA00380278_ERZ894180 | MGnify/ENA primary metagenome ERZ894180 (study PRJEB32331, sample SAMN06328450) | human gut metagenome | biome: human gut microbiome; feature: stool | host: Homo sapiens | collected 2013-02-24 ...
TGCAATTTTGCGCAGTTAATAGATAATATAATACGGTAATATATCTGTTGTAAAAAAAGTGTGAAAAAAATCGCTGATAATGATATATTTAAACGCTGTAATATGTTATAATTAATATTCGGGCAGTAAACAGGAATGTTTTTCTGTGGCAGATAACAATAATGTTGGGCATGGCATTGCTGTAAAAACGGATTACTGACAGGTTTGGGCATATCATGGGCATGATAATTCAAACCTCAAAGAGTTTTCGGCCCAACTTAAGCTTTAATTGAAGGAGAATTTCATGTCTAAGCAAGATGTAATTGAAGTTGAAGGTAAAGTAGTAGAAAAGCTTCCAAACGCCATGTTCCGTGTCAAACTGGAAAACGGCGGCCATATTGTGCTGGCTACTATTTCCGGCAAAATGAGGATGAATTTCATCCGTATACTGCCCGGGGATAAGGTAACAGTAGAATTGACGCCCTACGATTTAGAGCACGGCAGGATTACCTATCGTTACAAGTAAGTAAGGAGGAACCAAGATGAAGGTCAGACCGTCCGTTAAAAAGATGTGCGACAAGTGCAAGATCATCAAACGCAAAGGCCGTGTAATGGTCATTTGTGAAAATCCGAAACATAAGCAGAGACAAGGTTAATTAAAAGGAGGTTAAAGAGTAGATGGCACGTATAGCTGGTGTAGACTTACCAAGAGATAAGCGCGTTGAGATCGGCTTAACTTATATTTATGGAATTGGCCTCACTCTTTCCAGAGAAGTATTGAAAAAAGCCGGAGTAAATCCGGACGTCCGTGTTAGAGATCTGACAGAAGACGATGTAGCTAAGCTGCGTAACGTACTGGCTGATTATAAGGTAGAAGGCGATCTTCGCAGAGAAGTATCCCTCAACATTAAGCGTCTGGTAGAAATCGGCTCCTACAGAGGCAGACGTCATCGCGAAGGCCTGCCGGTACGTGGTCAGAGAACAAAGACCAACGCTCGTACCCGCAAAGGACCGAAGAAGACCATTGCAGGTAAGAAGACTGCAACCAAGAAGTAATGTTGAAGGAGGGATATAATGGCTACGGTAAAAAGTAAAGCAAAAAGAAAAGAAAGAAAACATGTAGAATCCGGTGCAGCTCATATTCGTTCTACTTTCAACAACACGATTGTAACGATTACTGACTCCAACGGCAACACCATTGCATGGGCATCTGCCGGCGGACTCGGATTCAAAGGCTCCCGTAAGAGCACACCATTCGCAGCACAGATGGCAGCTGAACAGGCTGCTAAAGTTGCTATTGACCAGGGCATGCGTTCCGCTGACGTATTCGTCAAAGGACCAGGCGCAGGCCGTGAAGCAGCTATCCGTGCACTGCAGGCAGCAGGCATCGAAGTCAGCAGCATTAAGGACGTCACCCCGATTCCTCATAACGGCTGCCGTCCTCCGAAACGCAGAAGAGTATAATTAAGGTATATCCTTTCTGTTTCATTTTGGCGCCGTCAGGCGCAGAAGGAGGACTTTCGGATGATCGAAAATACTAGCTTCACAATTAAGACTGTGGAACTCAGCGATGACAAGAGTCACGGCAAGTTCGAATGCGAACCGCTCGAAAGAGGCTATGGCATCACCCTGGGAAACAGTTTACGACGCGTGTTGCTTTCATCTTTAGACGGTGTGGCTATTACGTCTATCAAAATCGACGGCGTGCTTCATGAATTTTCAACTATTAACGGCGTCAGAGAAGATGTAACAGATATGATTCTGAACCTGAAGAAGATTCGTTTCATCGCCCACGACGAAGCGACCTTCCCCATCACTGTCAGAATCGATATCACTAAAGAGGGTATTTTCCATGCCGGTGATATGGTTTTACCGGCAGAAATAGATGTTCTCAACAAAGATCTGGCCATCTGCACATTGGATTCCGATGCCCATCTGGGTATGGAAATGACCATTAACCGCGGACATGGCTATGTACCTTTTACAAAGAACAAATCGGATGATGACGTTATCGGCGTCATCCCCATCGACTCCATTTATTCTCCTGTTGTTAAGTGCAACTACGAAGTCAGCGATACCCGCGTAGGCAATGAAATGGACTACGACAAGCTGACTCTGGAAGTGGATACCGACGGCTCTGTCAATGCGGATGACGCAGTGGCTACAGCTGCCAATATCCTGATCAGCTGCTTTGAAAACTTCTGCAAAATCGGTATCAGCCAGCCAGGCAGCGAACCGACAGAAGGGGAAGAAGTAGAAGAAAGTCCCGCTCCTGCCCAGGATAAAGCCAATGAAGACGCTGTACGCGCTCTTCCCATTGACGAACTGGAACTTTCTGTCCGCGCATTTAACTGCCTGAAGAGAGCTGAAATCAATACCATCGGCGAACTGACAGACAAGACAGAAGATGAATTGACCCGTGTACGCAACCTTGGTAAAAAATCGGTAGATGAAATCAAAGAAAAACTGGCTAACTTCCGGGATTACGGACTTCATCTCAAAGATTCCAAGGATTGATATAGTTATAGGAGGAAAGAAATGGCACGTAGTAGATTGAGAAGAGTCAGCGGTGCCCGCAAGGCCCTGCTGCGCAGTCTCGTAACCGCTCTTTTCCAGCATGGCCAGATTAAGACCACTGAGTCCAAGGCCAAGGAACTCCGCCACGTAGCTGACAAGATGATCTCCCTCGCTAAGAGAGGCGATCTCCATGCCCGCCGTCAGGCTGAAGGTTTCATCATGGACAAGGCTGTTACAAAGAAACTGTTTGACGAAATTGCAAAGAAATACACAGACCGCAACGGCGGCTATACCCGCATTGTGAAACTGGACGGCCGTCTTGGCGATAATGCTCCTGAAGTTATCATCGCCCTGGTAGACTGATTTCCTGTCTGAAAGAAAAGAACCGGTGACTTTTCGCCGGTTCTTTTTTATTTTTTTATAACGGAAAGGGGCGGTTCCTTATCTTTCATCTCCCTGCTAGTCATGTTAAAATAAAAGGGATTATTGACAGGGCTTTGGAAATAAGATGCAGTGAATCCAGGAGCCCCGTATAAAGGAGCGTAAAGCAATGAATATGGATTTTGATATCCCCGACATTAGCGAAAATGTAGGAAAAGCCGCTGGCGGCGGAAAACACAGAAAACCCAGAAGGGCTGGAAAAATCCGTCTCGGTGACAGCCTCCGCAGCATTTCCAGAGAATATACGGCCACCAGGGAAAGGATGGACGAGGATAAGCACATTGAATTTTATTCCCTCTCGGAAGGTCAGGAACATTTTCCTTTCTACGGCATGGAGGTATCCATCATCGGTGTGTGCATCCGGAATAAGAAAACCGCAGCCATTTACATGGAGCTTCCTTTGGACAAAAGGGAGGATCTGATTAAAAAACTGTCTGCATCGGAAGGAGAGGGAGAAGACACCCCGGCTATGACCATCTTCTCCGATACGGTGACTTCTATTTTCGTTACCAAACCGGAAAAGGGGGAAAAGGTGGTAACCATTGCCCTTATGGACAGTGAAGAAGCGAAGGTTCTTTCCGACAATGAAGCCATTGAAGGAAAACAGGCGGAAGAAGTCAAAGGTTTGGGCCACAAAATCTTCAAAACCTACTTCAATCCCGTAGGCCGCATCAGCCGCCGTTCCTATATCCCTAAAATGCTGGGCGCCGGCATACCGGCTGCCATTCTCTTCTCTTTCACCTGCCTTCGGCCGGAGCTCTTTGAGGGAGACCTGAATCTTTACATCTTCACCTTCCTGGTGGTGGGCACACTGTGCTTCATTTCCCTTATCAGCCTGGCCATGCGCCGCCTTTCGGACATTGGCCTTTCTCATCTCTACTACTGGGTGTTCTTCCTTCTCCTTTTTGGTATTAACCAGCTGGGTGGTCAGTTCCTTGGTAGTCAGCTCATGGCTACCAGGGTGGTGGCAGTGATATTCATGGCTGCCGTGGCTCTTCTGGCGTTTTTCCCCGGAGAAAACAAGAAAAACAAGTACGGCCCTGTGCCGAAAGAGTGATGATTTTATAATTGGCAGAAACGCTGATTTTCCCTTCCCGGGAATCAGCGTTTCCTTTTTTCAGTCAATAAGGAGGATGGATGACTTTTCCTGTTCCTTTAAGGCAGATGCTTCCTCTTTTGGGAATCACTGTATCTGCCTTTGTATTTAATACTTCTGAATTTATGCCCATTGCCCTGCTTATGGATATTTCCCAGTCCTTTGACCAGACGGAAGCAGAAACGGGCATTATGATTACTGTCTACGCCTGGATGGTAGCCCTCCTGTCTCTGCCCCTTATGCTGGCAGCAGGGAAGATGAAGGAGAAGACCCTTCTTCTGCTTACGCTCCTTCTCTTTGCTCTGGGACAGCTGGCCAGCGGCATGGCTCCTTCCTTTCCCCTGCTTATGGGCGCCCGGATTCTGGTGGCCAGTGCCCATGCCATCTTCTGGTCCATTGCAGCGCCTTTGGCAGCGAGACTGGTGGACAAAGGGAAATCGCCCTTTGCCCTGTCCATGGTGGCAGCCGGTACGGCGGTGGCCATGGTTTTCGGCCTTCCCTTAGGACGGGTCATCGGACTGGCCCTGGGATGGCGTATGACCTTCCTGCTCATTGCCCTGGTTACCGCCGGAGCCATGGTGTATCTGTTCTTTGTATTTCCCCAGCTTTCTCCGGGAGAACCTTTCACCCCGGGAGATCTGCCCGGGCTTTTCCGTAACAGGCCGGTGGCTGTTATTTTCGGAATGACGATTTTTTATGCTTCTGCCTACTTCACGGTGTACAGCTATATTGAGCCTTTCCTTCACGCTGTGGCCCATCTGGCTCCTGCGGCCATTACGGCGGTGCTTATCTTCCTGGGAAGTACGGGATTTTTGGGAAGCTTTGCTTTTTCTAAAATGTTTGGCACCTATCCCAAACTGATTATTATGACCGGCGCCTGCGGCCTTTTGGTTCCCTTCTTCCTTCTCCGTGAGGGAGCCCCGTTCCTGCCGGTGCTTCTCTTCTGTCTCCTGGCCATGGGCGTGGTGAATACGCTCTACGGCATAGCCATGCAGTCGGAAATCATCCGTCACCTGTCTACCGGCGCTGCTCCGGTGGCCATGTCTATTTTTTCCGGCATCTTTAATATGGGCATCGGCAGCGGAACCTATATAGGGAGCCTTCTGACGGCTCGGGGATACCTGCCTTACATAGGCCTTGCCGGCGGCCTGCTGGCTCTTGTCTGCGGCCTCCTCTGCATTTTTGGCTACCTGCCTTTTATGGGTAGAAAGAGCAGGGAGCTCCGTAACAGGAGCTGATCCTTTCCTGACGGGAAAGAGACAGGCTTTTCCTCCCTTCGGGAAAGAAGAAATCAGGCAGGTCCATGCTTTTTCAGAAAACAGAAAAGGGGCTGTGAGGAAATGATTTCCATTTCTTCACAGCCCCTTTTTATTCGTTGATTCCAAAAATCAAAAAGCACTGTGAACAGGCATTCACAGTGCTTTGTACTTGGTGGAGGCGGTGCCCGGAGTTGAACACGGGGATAAGGGCCTTGCAGGGCCCACGCCTTAACGCTTGGCTACACCGCCATAAATCTGACTTTTCTAGTATATCGCAGGTTTTCGAAAAAGTAAAGCCAATTATGAGGTAATTGCCATTTATAAAGGATCACATGAGTAAAACGCATGGATGCCTATCGCACCCAGAGGGTATACTGGCCGGGAATACTGATGCGGTCCGCTTTTTCTGCTTCATTATAGGTGACCAGGAAGGGGGAGGTACTGTGATTTCTGGTAATGAGCAGAACATTGGGGTCATGCAGCAGCTTTTCTTCGGAAATGAAGGGCATCACGTTCTTGGCATTCCAGGACAGGCCTCCCGGTTTCATGGAAGCTATCTTGTCTTCCGGTTCTGCGCGGTAAATGGTTTTACCGCTGTAGAAGACGGCGGAGGTACGATAGTCATCGAGAAAGGCAATGGTCTTATGGGTAGTGTCCATATGGGCCAGGGCTTCGCCTATTTCCTTGCCCGAATGATTCAGCATGATGGAGGGGGCCACTGTGATGGCCAGTACCGTGTATACCAGGCCGCAGGCCAGGCCTGCCTTTTCAATGCGGAAATCCTGCTTTTTGTAAAGAAGGGCTGTTAAGATGGAAAGGGAAAACAGGGCCGGGAAGGTGTAGGTGGTGTACTTGGTGGCTACCAGCTGGAAGAAGAGGAACACCACGAAACCATAGATGAGGAGAAGCTGGGTGGCATCATGGGCACTTCGAAGATCCAGCTTCTTTTCTTTCCACCGTTTGTACAGGGAGAAGGGAATGAAGAAGCTCCAGGGAGCAAAACCGGCAAAGTAAACGATGAGGTAGAAGTACCATTTATTGTGAGAGGGATGCTCGGAAACCGTGGCCCGCAGCACATTGTGGACACCGATAAAATTCAGGAGGAAATCATTTCCATGAAGATAGCACATGGTGCCGTACCAGGCGCCGGTGATGAGGGTGAAGAGCATAAGGCCGGATAAAAGGTGCACATGCATCATTTCCTTCAAATCCTTTTTATAAAGAAGGAAGAGGAAGCAGGCAAGGCCTGGCAGAAGGATGCCTATGGGTCCTTTGGTGAGGACAGCCAGGGCAGCTGACACATAGCAGAGGAAATAGTATTTCCTGTTTTCCGAATAGCCCAGATAGAAAAAGGCGATGGCGGCGCTCATGAAAAGGAAGAGGGTGGAGTCCGTAATCACTGCTTTGGACAGAACCCAGCATTCCACAGAGGAAGCCAGGATGATGGCGGCAAGCCATCCCGTCTTTTCCCCGTAGGTGCGGCGGGCAAACCAATAGGTAAAGAGCACCGATGCAGAGCCCAGGAGGGCGGCGGGAAGACGGGCGGCCATTTCATTGAATCCAAAGAGAGTAAAAGACAGGGCCAGCTCCCAGTAATAGAAAATGGGCTTGTCGTACCAGAAGCGGCCGTAAATCTGGGGAGAAATCCAGTTGCCGGAGAGCACCATTTCCTTGGCGGTGAGGGCGTAGTTGGATTCTGCCGTATCCGTCACGGCTAAAAGCTGGTTTCCTGCAAGGTAGAGAAAAAGAGTAAAAAGCAAAAGAGATACATAAGGATGGTTTCGAATCGTTTTCATCATGATCCTCCAGAGTAATGGGATGACATATGGTTTCTTTACCCCGTACTCTACAGGACTGATGTTAATGATTCTGTATGTAACATTAAATAAAAAATAAATTGGAGCCATACCGGTTGCATGGTGCAGGGGCAGTTTGTATGATAAGGGAAACGGAGAGGGCAGGGAAAAGGAGAGCCCTTCTCTCTTCCGGGCAGGGAGCCCCTGGCGCAGCCCCTGACCCTTTATCCTTAAATGCAGCAGGTGATATGATGACCATTCGCAAAAGTCTGATTGTAAGCCATATCGTAGTATGTATCCTTCCCTTCCTTATGACCTTTTTCGTGCTGGCCTCGGCCTTTGGAGGGCTCTATCTCTATGCCGCCAGCGGGAACCATGTGATTGCGGAGAGCGGATTCCAGTTTAATGTGATGACCCAGATTCTTAGAACTGCTGTGTTTCACAGCCTTCGCCACCATGAGTCCCTGTCCCGGTATGCCTGGGTCATGGAAATCACCGATCCCGTGGCCACCTATGTGGCAGTAGAGAGGGAAGGGACCCTTCTATACAGCTATGGCAATGAGAAAAAAGGCCGGGAGGATCTGGATATGCTGCGGAAGGAAGGAGTCCTGGACAGGCTGGATGGCAGGGATGGAAAGGCCATTTACAGTGTGACGGATGAGCCGGATTACCGGTTTGCAGAAAAGGAAATCATAGGGGACAGGCCCTGTTATCTCTACATCATGGCCCATCATCCCGAGGCCCGGACTGATGGCGCCATTGAAAAGGCGGTGCGGGCAGTGATCCGTTTCATTCTGGCTGTTCTCTTTGCCTTTATTCTGGGCACCAGCTATTTTCTTTCCCGCTTCATTATTGGCCGCATCCTTATGCCTTTAAAGGAACTGGAACGGGGGGCAGAGGAAGTGCGGAAGGGAAATCTGGCGGTGCAGCTGGATTATCATAGAAATGATGAATTCACCCCTGCCATTGAAACCTTTAATGTCATGGCCGGGCGGCTGAAGCAGTCGCTGGAGGAAAAAGAGCAGGATGAGGAAAGACGGAAAGAGCTCATTGCTTCCATTTCTCATGATATCCGTACGCCCCTTACGTCCATCAAGGCCTATGTGGAAGGGCTTCTGGACCATGTGGCGTCTACGCCGGCCATGCAGGAGAGGTATCTCCAGGTTATCCGCAGAAAGGCGGATGTACTGGAAAGGCTGGTGGAGCAGCTGCTGCTTCTGACGAAAATGGATATCGGGGAGAAGGCCCTTCCTACAGAATCGCTGGATTTATCCCGGGTGGTCAGTCAGTTCGTGGAGGAAAGCCGGCTGAACTGGGGCAGGAACGGCGCCGATTTCCATATAGAAGCCAAAGAGGCGGTGAAGGTGGAAGGGAATCTTCTCCTTCTGGAACGGGTGGTGGAAAATCTGGTTTCCAACAGCATCCGCTACAAGACAGAGGAGAGGGTGCATATCGATATAGAGGTAAAGAAAAAGGATGGCAGGGCCTTCCTCACCCTGTCCGATGACGGCCCCGGCGTGCCGGAAGAAGCGCTGGGACGGCTCAAGGAGGCCTTCTTCCGCACCGATAAGGCCAGAAGCCGCACTGACAAAGGAAGCGGTCTGGGGCTTTCCATTGTGGCAAGGGCGGTGCATCTGATGAAGGGCACGGTTTCATTCAGCAGCAGAAGACCCCACGGATTGAAGGTAGATATTGTATTACCATTGGAGGATATACATGAAAAAACGGATACTGATTGTGGAAGATGATGACGATATTGCCTCCATCGAAAGGGATTATCTGGAGGTGGGAGGCTATGAGGTGAAGGTGGAGGAAAACGGCACTGCCGGTTTGACGGAAGCCCTCACCGGAGAGTATGATCTGATTCTCCTGGATATCATGCTGCCCGGCATGGATGGTTTTCAGATTGTAAGGAAACTTCGGGATAAAATCGATATTCCCATTATGATGGTCACGGCCAGAAGAAGCGACATTGATAAAATCAGGGGACTGGGCTTTGGCGCCGATGATTATATCGAAAAGCCTTTTTCTCCCGGCGTGCTGGTGGCCAGGGTGAAGTCTCAGCTGGCCCAGTATGAAAGACTGAAGGGCACCGGGGAAAGGAGAAAGAAAATCAGCATTGGCGGTATTACGCTGGAGCCCGATACCCATCGCATTTTTGTGAGGGGAATGGAAAAGGTGCTGCCCAATAAGGAGTTCCAGCTTCTGGAGTTCCTCATGGTCCATGCAGATGTGGTATTCAGCAGGGAGTCCCTGTACACCAGGATCTGGGGCATGGATTCTTTGGGGAATACGTCCACTGTGCCGGTACATATCAATCGTCTCAGGGAAGCGGTGGAGGAGGATCCGTCTAACCCGAAGCATATTCTGACCATCTGGGGCGTGGGGTATAAGTTTAAACCCTGAGGAGCCATGGCCTTTTGAATACTGAAAAACAAGGGGTGCTTGTAATAATTACATAAATCAACAGTTGGATATTGTGACCTGAAAATTCTATACTACCCATAGAGGAAAGATAAAGAGTTCCTCCTGGGTATTGTATAGAAAGAAGGTCATTCATATGAAAAAGAATCTGAGCAGAGAAATCATGGGTGCTGTGAATGAAATGGGTAAGGAAAGAGTTATTGTTCTCTGGTTTGCCCGCCGGAGGATGTATCGGGCTGATGAAATCTGCCACATCTGCGGTATTGATTTAGCTTTCCACCTGTGGTAACCATCGGAGCGGCAGGGAAAGACAGGGAAGTTCTTCTTCCCTGTTTTTCTGCTGTTTTCATTGAACAAATCCTGTTTCCTGCGGTATACTGTATGAAGTCAAAATGGACTGCAGATGGAGGGCCCATGAATTTTCAGAGCATTTCTTATTTCATTGTGCTGGCCAGGGAGAAAAATTTCACCAGGGCGGCAGAGAAACTTCATATGACCCAGCAGGCTCTATCAGCCAGTATGGCTTCATTGGAAAAGGAATGGGGCATGCCCTTCTTCCTTCGCCATGTACCTTTGGAGCTGACCAATGGCGGGCGGGTTTTCTATGAATATGCCCTCCGCCTGGCGGATGAGGAAGGAGAGCTTCGCCGTGCCCTTTCCGATGTGGCTGATGATCAGAGAGGCACTCTTCGTATTGGTACAGGATTTATGAGGGAGCGGGAAATCATGCCTGCCCTTTGCGCAGAATTTCGAAAGCTCTATCCGAAGGTGTCCTTTACGCTGGTGGAAAGCAGCAACACCGATCTGGAAAGGATGGTGCGGGAAGGAGACCTGGACCTGGCGGTGGCCCGTTTCGGCAAAACGGTGGAAGGCATTGTGACAAGACCTTTCTATGAGGAACATATTGCTTTTCTGGTATCGAAGGAGCTGCTTTTCAGCTGTGGCTTTTCTGAGGATGATATAGAAAGTCTGGCCCATTCCCATCTGGAATCCATGGAATCACTGAGGTCCGTTCCCTTCGTCGTGACCAGCCGGGACAATGTGGCAGGCGAGGCAGCTGCCGGTTATCTGGACAGGGCTTCCTTCAAGCCGGAGATTGCTGCTTCTTCTGATAACATGGGGACCCTCATTGATTTAAGCATGAGGTCCATGGGCGCTCTTTTCTGCCCGGCCAATATGATTCACTGGGCCACAGAGAGAGCTTCCCGGGACATGGTGTGCATTGATCTTTGGGAAACGAAGTATACCATTTCCTTCGGCTGGAAACGAAAGAGTCCCGCCTGGTCCATCCGGGAGGCCTTCATGGAGTATGCAATCCATTCCATTCGGTCATAACCGGCTCTTTTCCCGAACCGATTTTTACATAAAAATAAAACCAGGGATGCTTTGGCATCCATAAGGGGGTACCATGATTCTTTTTTCCATTCTGTGGAATGATATTCTTCCACTTTTCGTTTTCATCGGAGCCGGATGGTTTCTGGACAGCAAATTCAAAATCGATATTTCCACCTACAGCAAGCTCACCATACTGGTGGTGCTTCCCTGCTTCATTTTCTACAGTCTTTACGGCTATCGGGGAAGCGGCATGGAAATGGCGGCGGTGGCAGCGGCGGTGCTGCTCCTTCTTGTACAGTTCCTCCTTTCCGGCGGTGTGGGGCGCCTTCTTCACCTCCAGAAGGGAAAGTTCGATGAATTCCGGGCGGTATCCACCTTTTCCAATTCCGGCCATATCGGCGCTGCACTGATTATGCTGATTTACAGTCATCCTCCCTTTGCGGAAGGAAACGGCCATCCCTATCTGGCAGAAGCTTTGGGAACCATGGCGGTGCTTATGATTGTCATGAATATGGCGGTGAATGTGTTTGGTGCTGCCCTGATTCGAAGCCGGGGCGCTTCGGTTTCCGAATTCTTCCGCTACCTTCTGAAAATGCCTGCCCTCTATGCCGCTCTTCTGGCGGTACTTGTGCGGGCGGCGGATATTCCTTTGGAGCATACCTTCCTGTGGCCGGTGCTGCAGCATTTCAACGGGGCTTTCATTGTCCTTATCACCGTGACCATCGGCATAGAGCTTCATAGAAGCCGCCTGCAGAAGCCGGGCGCTGCGCAGCTGGCTTCGGGGCTGATGAAGCTCATAGCGGCCCCTTTCCTGGCCTGGTGCATTCTTCTCCTCTTTTCCTCTTTCATGGACATGAGTCCAGTGATGAAGCAGGTGTTTTTCCTCTATGCCGCCATTCCTTCATCCATGGCCCTGATTATTTACAGTGTGGAATATGACAACCATCCTGATTTTGTGACCCAGTCCGTTCTGTTCAATACGGTGGTGGGAGCTTTTACGGTGACCGCTGCCATTTATCTGTCCAGGGTTCTTTTTCCCCTGGGGCTTTGAGGAGGGATATTGATGGCTTTTTTACAGATTATTTCTGATAATATCCTGCCTCTTCTGATTTTCGTGGCTATCGGATATTGTATGGACCGGCGCTTTAGGCTGGACGTATCTTCCCTGACGAAACTGACCTTCTATGTGGTCCTTCCCTGTTTTATTTTTTACAGCATTTATGTGGCAAAGATTGATATGTCCATGTTCCACGTATTTCTGCTGTCCTTTGCACTCATGTTTATCCTGGGATTCATAGGCATGGCCATTGGGAAAATCCGGGGATATTCTATTTCCAAAACCGAGGCCTTCAAGAACGGAACCATGTTTTCCAATAACGGAAATATAGGGATTGCCCTGATTGCCCTGGTATTTTCCAATGCGCCCTATGTGGTGGACGGGAAAACGCCCTACCTGACCCTGGCCAGTGCGGCGGCTACCATGATGCTGGTACAGATGAATATGTGTCTCAATACCCTTGGCCTCTACCAGGCAGGAAAAGGGAAACTGACACCCCGGGATGCCCTGTCTGTGGTCTTCCATATGCCTGTGCTCTATACCCTGGCGGCGGTGTTTACTATCAAGTATTCCGGCTTTGATATGACCACCACCTTCCTCTGGCCTATTTTCCAGAACTGCGCCTCCGCCCTGGTGGCCATCGTCATGATTGCCCTGGGCATGCAGATTCACAGAAGTAAGATTTCCTTCGGTGATATAGATGGCTGGGCTGCTTTGTTCGTCTGGTGGTGGCGCCGGTGCTGGCGTTCCTGCTGATTAAGGCCTGGGGCATTATGGGTGTATCCTTTGCACCGGCCGTGAGCCAGACCATACTCATTATGGCTTCTGTTCCGGCGGCAGTGAATTCCGTACTTTACGCCGTGGAATTCCACAACTGCGAAGACTTTGCCACAGAACTGGTGATGATGAGCACCTTCCTTTCCTGCATTACCATGACCGGTACCATTTACCTGGCCCGTATTCTCTTTCCGGTGTTTTAGGAAAGGAGCCATGGCATTGTTGTCTCCCTTGATTCAGGTTTCTTATATTCCTCATAGGGGATGGAAAATCAGCGGGCCCGGCGGGATCTCTCATGACCTGAGGCCCATGATTCGAGGAGACTATAAAAAGGGGCGGTGAAGAAATGATCTCCATTTCTTCACCGCCCCTTTTCCTTTTCATCATGGCAATCCGGCGTCAGTACTTTCCTTCCAGGAGCTTTTGAATCCTTTCAGCCAGATGCAGGCGCCACACCAGGAAGGGACCGCCGATGACCCCGAAAAGGGCCTGCAGGATTTCGTAGGGCAGCTTGATCCAGGCATAGGCAGGCGTGCTGTATACATAGGCCCGGCCCAGGGAGTAGCCCACCACCATGATCAGGGCACCGGTGAGCAGGGCAGTCCACAGGGACAGGAAAGGCCTGCTCCTGAAGCAGTGGCGGTATATATAGGAAATGGCCATGGCCTGGATACCATGGGATGCAAGGGATACGAACATGGGCAGGGGATAAAAGAAGAAATCCCCCAGAAAAGCACCGACACCGCCAACCAGGAAGGCACCGGCAGGGTCAAGAATCAATGCCGCCGTCACGATGATGATATCGTTCAGGTAGAGGTGGCCGCCGGGGACAGGCAGGCCAAAGGAAGAAAGACCGATGTTCATGGCCATCATAAGGCCGCAGATGGTGAGCCACCTTGTGTTATGGCGGATTCCGGCTGCCGGCAGGGACGGTGAAACAGTTTCATGAGTCATAGTGATATCTCCTTTGCGTTTTGTTATGGTATGAATTATAATATGAAACTGAACTTATTAAAATCACCAGAATGTGACAAAAAAGTATAATCAGAAGAGCCTTCTATACTCTTTGCACCGGAGGGCGCAGTGAATCCAAAGGAGATATCCATGACTGGCTACATGAAACTTTATACCCAGCTTCGCGAAAAAATTACCCGCCGGATTTACCATGAAGGGGATCGGCTTCCTTCCAAGCGGCAGCTGGCCGATGAATCGGGGTACAGCGTCATTACAGTGGAGCATGCCTATGAGCTTCTGGCCGAGGAGGGGTATGTGGAGCCCCGGGAGCGGAGCGGATACTATGTGATTTACAAGGAAGGCGATTCCTATCCTGTAGGAGAAGGGAAAAAGGTCCGGCGGCGCCTGTCGGAACGGGTGGTGGTGGAAAGACGGGATGAAGGGGAACGGGATCTGTTTCCCTTTTCTGCCTTTGCCAGGACCATGAGAAATGTACTTTCCAATTACGGAGAAAAGATTCTGGATCCGTCGCCCAATAAAGGCTGCGTGGAGCTCAGGGAAGCGCTGGCATCCTACCTGGCCCGGAGCCGCCACATGGAGGTATCGCCAGAGGCTATCCTCATTGGTTCCGGGGCGGAATACCTCTATGGCCTCAATGTGCAGGTGCTTGGAAGAAACCGTGTCTATGCCCTGGAAAATCCGTCCTACGAAAAAATCAGGAAGGTCTATGAGGCCAGTCAGGTGCCGCTGGAGATGCTCACCATGGGGAAGGAAGGCATAGAGACTGAAGAACTCCAGCGCAGCCGGGCGTCGGTGCTTCATGTGACTCCTTTCAACAGCTATCCCTCCGGTATTACGGCCAGTGCATCCAAGCGGGCCGAGTACATCCGCTGGGCCCGGGCAAGGAAGGGCTATATCATTGAAGATGATTTTGATTCGGAGTTCACCCTGCTGTCCAAGCCCGAGGATACCCTGTTCTCCCTTTCGCCGGGGGGAGAGGTAATTTACATGAACAGTTTTTCCAAAACCATTGCTCCCTCCATCCGGGTGGGGTACCTGGTGATTCCGGAATCCCTTCTTCCCCTCTATGAGGAAAAGGTGGGGTTCTATTCCTGCACGGTGCCGGTGTTCGATCAGCTGGTGCTGGCTGAATTCATTATGAGCGGCCGGTTCGAACGGCATATCAATCGGGTGAGAAGAAGGAGGAGAAAGATGGAGGCCTTAAGGAAGCGCTGATTCATTCTCCCGCTTTGCTGAGAAAGAAATCAAAAAAATTCCCTCTTCCAGAAGAACTGATGAATCAGTACTTCCGGAAGAGGGAATTTTCTTTATTCGGACAGTGCTTTTTCCAGGGCCTTTGAAAGCTGGTCGGCACAGGAGGTGCCTTTTCCGGCACATTCATTGCCCCGGAGAATGTCAGCTGCCTCTTGGGCGCTTCTTCCTTCCAGCAGTTTTCCGATGGCCGAGAGGTTTCCCGGGCAGCCGCCCTGGAATTTCAGATGATGGATTCTTTTTTCCTCATCCAGGTCAAAGGTGATTTTCCTTGCACATACCCTCTGGGGGGTAAATTCATAGCTTTTCATTTCATTCATCCTTTCTGCATTTCTTTTCCCGGCATGTCCTGGTCCAGAAACTCTTTCATGTGATTCCGGTACAGGTGGAAGATGCCGTATACATACTGCTGCTTTTTGACCAGGTTATCATTGGCATACCAGTCTTTGATCAGCTTTCCGCCTACCAGCACGCTGCCGAAGGGCACCAGCAGGGCGACGCAGAGCATGCCTATGAGCTGCAGGGCGTCCAACCGCCGGGGGCTTTTGATGACATCCCCCAGACTGCAGAGGGCCTTCAGCTCTGTCAGAAATTGGCTGTACACTTCATGGTCCTTCAGTGCCTTTTCGTTGACGGTGAGGAAGGCATGCCGGCCGGTCCAGCCATAGGTAATGCCGTATTTCGTAAATCGGACTGCCATGGTTTCGGGAAGCCATCGGCCCTGTTCCGGCAGGCCGATAAAGAGCACGGGATATTTTGCAATGATGGTGTTTTTATGGAGACGCCACTGGTCTTCATTCATGGTGATGACACGGAGGTGGGGCTCCAGGGCGGGATCCTGGTCTTTCATCTCATCTTCCCGGATCAGGTGGAGAATTTCATTGGACAGGCCGGCATCGGGCCGGGAAGAAACGATGCACAGAGTTTTTTTCATAGGAAGCCCCTCCTTTCCTAAGGTACGAATCCAGGCAAAAAGCTGACTCAATACAATTTTTATGGCCTCTGGCGGCAGAAAAATTTCCCTTTGTTACCTGCAGTTTCCGAAATAAAATCAGCGAGCACTTTAATCGGTGCTTTGCTCAGGGCGGTTTCTTTTTCTATCATATCACGGAAAGAAGGTGGTGAGAATATATTTTTCATCCTTTCAGCACACGCCGGGGAAGGAGTCCACAAATTCGATACGGATATCCGGGAAGCTGTCTACGAACTGGATGGTAAAGTCTTCCCCGTAGTCCACAAACTGCCATTCTCCGATGTCATCAGGGAAGGAATCTACCGCCTTTACCTTCAAATCCGGGAAGGAAGAAACCACCTGTACTTTCAGGTCCGGGAAGGAGTCCACCACCCGTACCCGTCCGGAAAGGCGTATGTTTTTGAAATATCCGTCCCTGTTGATGGGACCGGCAGCTTCTGCTGCGCTTCCTGCCAGAAGGAGCAGGAAAAAGGCGAGGATACAGCATATTTTTTTCATAAGGAGCCTCCTTTTTTTGAAAATAAAAGGTGATTGATTTTTATATATTATATAACATGAGCATGACATACTCTGTCCCTGAAAACCAATTTTTTTAAATTTTTATTTGCAATAGGAAAAGGAATGTGGTAGAGTATTCCTATCTTCACAAAAGCGTTGACAGGAAGCATTAAAAATCCCTACTTGCTTGCAGAGAGTCATTGGATGGTGAAAAATGACAGAAGAGGATTTTGAACTCGTCCCTGAGCTGCAGTGCTGAACAGGTAGGCACTGACGGAATCTGACCGTTATCAGCATGAGTGCATGCCTTTGGCGTGAATAAGAGTGGTACCGCGAGTCTTCGTCTCTTTGAGACGGAGACTTTTTTTATTTGGTAGTATAGGAGGCTTTTCAATGGGTATGACAATGACACAGAAAATCCTGGCAAAGCATGCAGGACTTGATTCTGTGAAAGCGGGAGATTTGATTTACTGCAGTCTGGATTTGGTGATGGCCAATGATATTACGGCGCCGCCATCCATTGCAGCTTTCAAAAAGGTAGGCCGCCCTGTATTTGACAGGGAAAAAATCGTACTGGTGCCGGACCATTTCCAGCCGGCCAAGGATATCAAGTCCGCAGGCCTTGCCAAGATTGTCCGGGATTTTGCCAGGGAGAACGGGATTCTCCATTATTTTGAACAGGGCCGGGTGGGCATTGAACATGCCCTCCTTCCGGAAAAAGGACTGGTAGGTCCGGGCATGGTTACCATAGGCGCCGATTCCCACACCTGCACCTATGGGGCCCTGGGCGGCTTCTCCACCGGTGTAGGTTCCACGGACCTGGGAGTGGCTATGGCCACTGGCGAAGCCTGGTTCAAAGTGCCCGATGCCATCAGGGTGGTGCTCACCGGTACAAAGCCTTCTGACATTACCGGCAAGGATGTGATTCTTACATTAATCGGCATGATCGGCGTGGACGGGGCTCTCTACAAA
>ERZ894180.1156-NODE-1156-length-17307-cov-9.626652_pt1 | contig 17307 bp, 11 predicted proteins | sample MGYA00380278_ERZ894180 | MGnify/ENA primary metagenome ERZ894180 (study PRJEB32331, sample SAMN06328450) | human gut metagenome | biome: human gut microbiome; feature: stool | host: Homo sapiens | collected 2013-02-24 ...
GCGTTTCCAGCAGCCGGTCGTTGTCGCGCTGGTGCAGGCCGATGGAAGGCTCGTCCAGAACATACATGACCCCGGTCAGTCCCGAACCGATTTGCGAGGCCAGACGAATGCGCTGGGCTTCGCCGCCGGAAAGCGTGCCCGACTGGCGGGACAGGGTCAGATAATCCAGCCCCACATTGTTTAAAAAGGTGAGGCGGTCAATAATCTCTTTGAGAATTTTATGGGCGATTTCCGCCTTCTTCGGCGTCAGTTGTTCCTCCACGCCCATAAACCATTCTCTGGCCTTTTTTATCGACATGTCCGAAGCATCCATAATGTCCAGCCCGCAGATTTTAACTGCCAATGCTTCGGGTTTCAGGCGTTTCCCGTGGCAGAATTCGCAGGGGGCGGCAGACTGATATTTGGAAAATTCTTCGCGCACCCAGGATGAATCCGTTTCCAGAAAACGCCGTTCCATATTCGGAATAACGCCCTCAAAAGGCTTGTCCGAAACAAACGAACTGTAATACATCGGCACGCAGACATTGCCGGAACCGTATAAAATGATTTCCTTGGCTTTTTCCGGCAGGTCTTTCCACGGCGTTGCCGGAGAAATGTTCAGAAAATCGCACAGGGAGGTAATCGCCTGATTGTGGAATGACGAGCGAAAGCCGTCCCACGGAGCAATGGCGCCTTTATTCAGGCTGAGGTTGGGATTGGGGATAATCAGTTCCGGATCCATATACAGCTTGGCGCCGATACCGTCACAGTGCGGACAGGCTCCGAACGGGTTATTGAAAGAAAACAGCCGCGGTTCAATTTCCTCAATCGTAAAGCCGGAAACCGGACAGGCGAATTTGGAGGAGAAAACCGTCCGCTCGCCGCTGTCGGCTTTTTCGACATAAACGATGCCGTCGCTGAGTTTTAGACCGGTTTCCAATGATTGGGCCAGCCGCTCGCTCATGCCTTCTTTGATAACCAGACGGTCAATCACAACTTCAATGTCGTGCTTCAGATTTTTGTTCAGAGACGGAACTTCTTCAATGGTGTACATTTCCCCGTCGATTTTCAGACGCTGGTATCCCTGCCGCTGCAAGGCGTCAAATTCTTTTTTGAATTCGCCTTTTTTGCCGCGGGCAATCGGAGCCAGCAGCAAAAGCTTGGTGCCGATGGGAAATTCTTCAATCTTGTCAACCATCTGCGAAACCGTCTGCGATTCAATCGGCAGGCCGGTTGCCGGAGAATAGGGCGTTCCCGCTCTGGCCCACAGCAGCCGCATGTAGTCATAAATTTCGGTCACCGTTCCTACGGTTGAACGCGGGTTGTGCGAGGTTGTTTTCTGTTCGATTGAGATAGCCGGCGATAAGCCTTCAATCGAGTCGACGTCAGGCTTTTTCATCAGCTCCAGAAACTGGCGGGCATAAGCCGACAGGCTTTCCACATAACGGCGCTGCCCTTCGGCGTAAATTGTGTCAAACGCCAAAGACGATTTGCCCGAGCCTGACAGGCCGGTCACCACCGTCAGCTTGTTTTTGGGAATGGATATGTCAATATTTTTAAGGTTGTGCTCGCGCGCGCCTTTAATCTCAATGTAATCGTTCATTCAATCAAATCTCCTGCCCGACAATATAGTGATTTGCAAAAGAAAAGGCAATAAAAAACAATTGCCTCCGCGGCGCGGAGAAAGCAGAACCGATAAAAAACTTGCATTTTAGAGGGGCTTATACTATTATCCGCATCATAAACATTAACAACCAGCGAATTGTATGCTTAAAAACAGTCTGAAAATAGCTCTTTTTTTTAGCTTTCTGTTCGCACCGAATGCTCGTTCAGCCTTAAATATCGGGGTTATTGCCCCCCTGGCGGGAGAATATCAGAAAGTCGGAGAAGAACTTGTCTCCGGGGTGCGCACGGCCGTGGATGAAATCAATTCCCAGGGCGGTTTAAAAGGAGAGAAAATCAACTTAATCATGGTCGATGACCAGTGCGATGACCGTATTGCAGTATCCACGGCGCAGATGATGGCGGTCAACGTCTCCGAGCGCGATAAAATGTCGCTGGTGATTGGTCCGTACTGTTCCAATGCCTTGCAGAAAATTGCCGGCATCTATGCCAAAGCCGGAATTTTGCAGATTATTCCCACCTCTGTCAGCACCAGTATTCAAAACGGAAATTATAAGGGACTGGTTAAAATGGTCGGCTATAAAACGCGTCAGGCCGGCGATTATTTCAAATTCTATCAGGACCATTTTCCCGACCGTAAAGTGGCGTTGATTTATGACCGGAATGACAAAGACGTTGTCGAGGTTGCCGCCGCGGTTCAGAAACTTTTTGCCGATGCGGGAAAAACGGCCGCTTTCCAGTCATACAACTTTCAAAACTATGATGACGATTATGACCGCATCGCCGAAGACGTTATCCGCGACGGCAATAAAATTGCCTATATCATGGGCAAGTCCAAACGAGTGGCGCGTATGGCCAAAAGCCTGAAATCCGAGCGGGAAGACTTTATCATCTTTGTCAACAAATATCAGGCGCAGAAAGATTTTCGCGATGCCCTCGGCAAAAGGGCCGAAGGAACTTTTGTCCTCTCGCTGCCCACTCTGAAAGACAGTCCCGACTTTGCCGAAACGCTGGTAAAGCTGCGCCTGCTCGGCGTGGAACCGGAAGGGCTTTCGGTTTACGGCTATTCGGCGGTTCAGCTCTGGCAGGAGCTGGTACGCAAAGCCGATTCGTTCAAATATGACAAATTGGCGCGCGCACTGGCCGAAAACAAGTTCGACACCGGCTGGGGCGAGATGATGTTTAACAACGGTGACCCCAGCAATTCAATCAGTTACGGCATTTATCAAATCCGTAACGGGGAATATACACAGGTCTATTGATTTCGGTTTTCATCTGAAAGAAATCAATATATAATTCCCGCAGTTTTAATTTTAAGAATAGGTACATCACAATGGTTGGAAGTATTAATAAAGTAATTTTAGTCGGTAATTTGGGGGCAGACCCGAAAGTTGCAAACACCGCCAGCGGCACCAAGGTTGTCAACCTGAACATTGCCACTTCGGACAGCTGGAAAGACAAGCTCTCCGGCGAACGCAAGGAAAGAACGGAATGGCACCGCGTTGTCATTTTCAACCCGCAGTTAGCTGATGTTGCCGAAAAATACCTGCGCAAGGGCTCTAAAGTTTATCTGGAAGGCCAGCTGCAAACCCGCAAATGGGAAGATAATAACGGTCAGGAAAGATACACCACCGAAATTGTTTTGCAAAACTTCTCCGGCAATATGGTTCTGCTTGACGGCCGCGGTGACGGCGTTCCCGCCGGCGGCAATGATGTCTTCTCCGGTTCGGCCTCCAATGCCGGCTGGGACAGCTCTCCCGCTGCGGCACCGGCTGCCGATCTGGATGACGATATCCCGTTCTAAAGGTTTATATTTGAAAAAAGAGGTTCCGACGGAACCTCTTTTTTTGGGGCTATGCCTCTTTGGACCGAAGCTCGATATGAAGCTGCAAATTGTTGCTTTCTAAAACTTTGCGTATGGAATGCCAGCACGGCGCCCCCGGAGAAGGCAAACCGAGTTCCACCTTTTCCAGCTCTTTCGGCGAGATGCCGCATCTTTTGCAAAAAACTTCGGTGCTGAGTTTATATTTGTGGCGATAGCAAAAAATCTGAAATCCGATCATCCGTTTGGCTGCGCGTTGCGGATATTGGGATTTTGAACAATAGCTATATACAGACATGATTTTTATCCTTATGTTAATTTGTAATGGTAACACCCCAAAGGTGTGGGAGCTACAAACAGAACATAAGAACTGCCCGCTTATTCATTATATTACACGGACTCCCACCTAATATAAGGTAAAAATACGCTTATCTGTCGGGGCGTTTTCCGCTTATGTTTGAGTTTGTAGCTCTTAAGGCCATTTTTACAGGCAAAAGGTTAATAAGTCAATAATGCCCGTCCGTAGTCATCAAAAAAAGGCTTTTTTTGCGTTTTGAAGCAATTCACGTTAACCTTTTGCCGGCGGAAATTTTGCCAAATCGAAAATAAGGCCCTTTTTTTGCCCATACAGAGGGGAAGGGTGTTTATAAGTTCACGAATTCGTTAGAATTAAATCTTCGCTTCTGCTATCATCGGGACAGTTTAAAAAAGAAAGGTAATTAAAGTGACTGAAGAAAATATGCCTGTAGTCGGTTCGAACGAAGACATTGCCCCGGTTGATATTTCGGAGGAAATGCGCCGTTCTTACCTTGATTACGCAATGAGCGTAATTGTTTCCCGCGCGCTGCCGGATGTCCGCGACGGACTGAAACCGGTGCACCGCCGCATTATTTATTCCATGTTTGAAAACGGTTATGACTATAACCGCCCGTTCCGTAAATCCGCCCGCATCGTCGGTGATGTTCTCGGTAAATATCACCCGCACGGCGACAGCTCGGTTTATGAGGCAATGGTTCGTATGGCTCAGCCGTTCTCCATGCGGGTGCCGCTGGTGGACGGACAGGGCAACTTCGGTTCCATGGACGGTGACTCTGCCGCCGCCATGCGTTATACCGAAGCCCGCCTGGCCAAGGTTGCCCATTCGCTGATTGACGATATTGATAAAGATACCGTCGATTTTATGCCCAACTATGATGAAACCCTGCAGGAACCGACCGTTTTGCCGGCATCTTATCCGAACCTGCTGGTTAACGGCGCCAACGGTATCGCCGTCGGTATGGCCACCAACATTCCGCCGCATAACCTCGGCGAAGTTTTGGACGCCTGCTGCGCTTATATTGATAATCCGGAAATCAGCATCGATGATTTGATTAATATTGTTCCCGGCCCTGATTTTCCGACCGGAGGCCTGATTCTGGGTTACGGCGGGGCCAAGTCCGCTTATTACACCGGCCGCGGCTCGGTGATGATGCGCGCCAAGGCTACTATTGAGGAGTTATATAAAGATCGCGAAGCGATTATCGTTCATGAAATTCCCTATCAGGTAAACAAGGCGGCGCTGATTACCCGCATTGCCGAACTGGTTAAAGAAAAGAAAATCGAGGGAATTTCCGAAATCCGCGATGAATCCGACCGCCAGGGTGTCCGCGTGGTTATCGAAATCAAACGCGATTTCCAGGCCGACGTTGTCTTGAACCAGCTCTACAAATTCACGCCGCTGCAAACCAGCTTCGGTATGAATATGCTGGCGATTAACAACGGCCGCCCGATGATGATGAATTTGAAAGACATCATTCAGGCCTTTGTCGAATTCCGCGAAGAAATTATCCGCCGCCGCACGATTTTTGAGCTTAACAAAGCCCGCGACCGCGCGCATGTCTTGGTCGGCTTGGCCATTGCCGTTGAAAACATCGACCCGGTCATTGAATTAATCCGCAATGCGCCCAATCCGCAGGAAGCTAAGGACGCCTTGCTGCGCAAAGCCTGGCCGGCGGGAGAGGTTGAAACGCTGGTTAAGCTGATTGATGAACCCGACCGTAAGGTTGAAAACGGAACTTACCGCCTTTCTGAAGCTCAGGCCAAAGCTATTCTTGATTTGAAATTGCAGCGCCTGACCGGTTTGGAGCGCGACAAAATCCATGAGGAATTAATCACTATCGGCGAAGAAATCAAAGAATGCCTGTCGATTTTGGCCAGCCGTGAAAAACTTTACGGCATTATGCGTGACGAATTTGTTGCCATTCGCGATGAATATGGCACGCCGCGCCGCACCAAAATTGAAGACATTGAGTATGATACCGACATTGAATCGCTGATTCAGCGTGAAGAAATGGTGGTTACCGTTACCGAAGCCGGCTATATCAAACGCGTGCCGCTGAATGCCTATAAAGCGCAGAAACGCGGCGGCAAAGGCAAGTCGGGCATGGCGACCAAAGACGAAGATTTCGTTACCCGTCTGTTTGTGGCATCCACCCACACGCCGGTACTGTTCTTCTCCTCCAAGGGACTGGTTTACAAAATGAAGGTTTACAAGCTGCCGCTCGGTTCGCCGACCTCCAAAGGCAAGCCCTTTATTAACCTCCTGCCGCTGGATGAAGGCGAAACCATCACCACGGTTATGAAACTGCCGGAGTGTGAGGATGACTGCAAAGATATGTCGATTATGTTTGCCACCTCGCAGGGCAATGTCCGCCGCAACTCGCTGATGGACTTTGTCAATGTCCAGAGCAACGGTAAAATTGCGATGAAACTTGATGAAGGCGACAAACTGATCAACGTCCGCATCTGTCATGAAGACAATGATATTATGCTGGCAGCCCGCAGCGGTAAATGCATCCGCTTCCCGGTTACCGACGTCCGCGTCTTTGTCGGCCGTAATTCAACCGGTGTCCGCGGTATCAAGCTGGCGGAAGGCGATGAAGTCATCTCCATGTCTATCTTGCTTCACAGCGACGCCACCTCGGAAGAACGTGATGAATATGCCCGCATTGCCTCTGCAATTAAGCGTATTTCCGCCGAACGCGGCGATGACAGCTGCGTCAGCCCGGAAGATACCGGCCTGCTTAATGTTCTCACCACGGAAAAATACAAGGAAATGGCCGAACGCGAGCAGTTTATCCTCTCCGTTACTTCCACCGGCTACGGCAAACGCACGTCTTCTTATGAATATCGTGTAACCGGCCGCGGCGGTCAGGGTATCGCCAATATGGAAATGTCTGCCCGCAACAAGGAAATTGTCAGCTCTTTCCCGATTGAGGACGATAACCAGATTATGATGGTTACCGACGGCGGCAAATTAATCCGTATGCCGGTCAAAGACATTCGTATCGCCGGCCGCAAGACGCAGGGCGTTATCCTCTTCCGCACGGCCGAAAATGAACGCGTTGTTTCCGTAACCTGGCTTGATGCCGATGACGGTGATGACGACGAGCTGGAAGAAGAAACCGGCAGCGAAGTTTTGGGTGACAGCGTTGCCGAACCCGAAGATAACTTCGATGAAGTCAGCGAACCGGAAACCGGTGCCGACAATAACGACGAATAAATCCGTTCGTTGCTCTCACAAAACCCCGCCTGAAAAGACGGGGTTATTTTTTTAACCACAAATTTGATGTTAAAATAGTCAAAAATCAAAACGAAATAATTAAGCTCACAGATATTCGACTTAGCTTATCCCTTAGATACTTCCTTTAAAGTAATCAATAATACAACTGCATGATATAACACAGCCTAAAATTGAAAAAATTTAATTAGCAGTTTTTTCAAATTAAAAACAATTTGATACTGCACAACCATACCATGTTTTATTTCCACAAGAGTATGTACCAGGAGTGCCAGAGCCACCACATGAATATTGCTCTCTTAGAAGCACACATTCTTCTTCGGTATATGGACCAGATGTACGACCAGCAATATAACCATTCAGGTTATAGGAATCTGAACAACTATTACAGTGGTTATAACTCAAGTAATATCCAGCGCTACATGACGTACATTTATAGTAAGTGTATATCCCGTTGGCAGACCCCCGCTGACAGCTACTATATCCGGCGCATCCTGTTAAGCTAGAGTCAGAATAAGTACAAGTTTGCGAACAAGTTCCGTCGCTCTTCAAACTATACCCGGTATAACAAGAACTGCACACCGCACTAAAATAATTTTTTCCGTCTTTTGTACAAGAGGGTGCGTTAGAGCATCCAGATGGCAGGCTGGTATTGGTATAAGAGCAATCTATCCCACCGCAAAAGACTTTAGAATTATCGAAAGGGCATTTAAGCATATATTGTCCGCTGCAGTCTGTCACTTCCTGCTCATAACCGAGTTCGGAGCAAGTTGGTGCAATAGCGCATTGTCCGGAGGTTTGAGCTGCTGTATTTCCAGTCGGAAACAGCAAAACGATACCGCATAAAGATGTGAATCTGATAAAATTTTTCATTTTTCTCTCCTTAATTAACAGATGGCAGGAAACATTTAAGAGCACCATCACACCAGTAGTAATTACGGTCAAGCTGTCCTTCAGGACAAGGAACATAACAACTTTGACATGAGGCGAATAATTTTTTGGTACCGCTCCAGCATGCGGTGCCGATACCGCCGCACTCACATTCAACATAATCACCGCAGTTTGCATTCTGCCGCATATATTTCATTGTTCCGCAAGAATTACAGACACTACCGACGGGTTCATATCCCTGGGCATTCGCTTCCTCTGCGGTATAGTCATATCCTTCGCATGGATTGCAGGTACATATTTTATAATCAGTATCATAAGGACAAGATGCCGCATCAGATGTATGGATATAGCCGATATCGCAGTTTAAGCTGTATCCTTCATCGGTACAGGCTCTGGCAATATCTTCGCGGCAAGACTGGAAAAAAACTTCATTTTTAGGGCAGGCATTAGCCGGATACATAGGAATCGTACAGTCATTGTCGATTTTTGTATACCCGTTTTTTTTACACCATTCTTCCGTTGTCAGGCAGGCATCAACAAAATCGGCAGTATAAGGACAGGAATTTCCGGCCAATCCTTCTCCGCAGGAAGCCGCCGGAACACCATATCCCAAATTACCGCAAAGTCCGACATAATCAAATTCCAGAGAAAAATGATTTGCATCCGTGATAAAATGAACATTGGCAAATTGGGGAAATTCTTTAATTGAAACGGGTAAAACCGGCCGTATCTCTAAAGAGGATACAGCCGGAAGCCCTGACCTGCAGGTTTGGCTTCGATTCAATGTCATGAGGTGGGTGACGATGAAATTAAGTTTAACATTTCCGTAAACGGGAAATGCCCAAAATACGCATAAGAATATCGTAAAAAGAATACTTCTCATTGTACACCTCTTATAACCAGGTCAAAGCTTAGTTATAAGTTAACATACATTTAAGCAAATGTCAAATAAATATTGTTGTGTATATACTTTTTCTCTATCAATATTAAAACTTTTTGCCTATAGAAACACTTTATTTTTCCTTATCAATTTTTTTAATCAGTCGCCAACTTAACGATACTTCATTTTCTTGTCCTCTTTCTGTATTTTGACGGCGGCAAACAAGTATTGACAAAATTTTTCCGAAATGTTAATCTGAACTTCAAAATTTTATTACTTAAAAATTATTAACCGTTAAATATTTTAACAATGAAGAATTTCAGTGAACAAGAAGTTCGCAGCGATATGCTGGCGAACTATGGTTGCAGCGTGCCTGTGTATTTCAAAATTTTGAAATGCCGGAAAGATTTTGACCGCTTTCCTTATTTTTACATCAGCGGTAAAGAGTATATTTTATGGATTTATGCCAATCCGCGCCACCCGGAAGATACGACCAATGTCGCCATTCCCGGGGTGGAGGGGTTTAAGGAAATTCCGAAAGAGATTTTTGGCGATTTTACCAAAGCAAAAGATGCCGTGATCTATGCCCTTTACAAAGAAGATGTCATTCCGCAGGATTATTCCGGTTTCAAACGCGTTTTCTGCCGAAACAAGGCCGATTACCGCGTTGTTCGGGATTTTGGCCGCGGTGTGACGCTGATACCGGCCGAGCGGCTCTCCAAGAAGTATATCTTTGCCCGGGCGCGTGAAAGCTTTGGTAAAGAAAATCTTTTTACCGTGGTTCCCCGCATTTTCGGAATCCCGGAACAAAAGAAAGCCTTTTGGGAAGTTATCTGGACGGTTCGGGAAAAGAACAGCCGAAAGAAAACTAACCGCCGCTATTATGATATCGTCGGCGGCGAATTTCAGGAGACGCCGTTCGGAATTCAGATTACCGACCGTATTCCGCTGGATCCCCACGGGCCGATAGTCTTTGTTGAAAATATTTGTTTCAAAAGCGACGGCGAAAACCTGGGCTGGAGCCGTTAGGAAAGGGAGGGCGCAAGCCCTCTCTCTCTGCATGGAAATTATGTGTATTATTTAAAAACTTAAAAGAGATGAAAAAAGAAATTTATGAAGCTGTTGAGCAGTTTTTCAATCAGCTTCCGCTTCCTCAGGAAGTGTCAGATTGTTGGCAGAATGTTACGAAAGAGATTCCTCTCCCCGCAGATATTGTGGTCTTGATGGATGATATGTACGACACGGTCGGCATGGCTTCCAGATTGCTGTATCGTATGCGGGAAAACAACATCCGCGTGCCTCTGTTTTATATCTTGGGCGGAAATAACCGCCTTTTGAATCAAAACGACGCGCTCGTGTTGCAGGCAACCGCCCTGAAACTGGGAATCAAATATCAAAATATCCGTATGTATCAGTCCGCTTCGGACTGGAATGCCAAATTGGAAATTCTCAATGCGGAGGCTGCGGGAAAGAAGGTTGTCTTTGTAACCAGCCGTCTGGGCTACCTTCCTCTGCGCAAATCGCTGGAGCGTTCGGAATGTCTGTTTAGTTACAGTTTCAACGTTGCCTATGAAAAGCTGGAAGATGCTTTGACCTGGGTGAATGCCAATGCGGCTGCCGGCGGTTTGGCTCTGCTTCGCAAAATTTGCCGGCTTTATCAGGAAGAAGACATTCCTGAATTGCTTCGCGGTTACAGGCATTATACCTTTGTCGGCCGTTTGCGGGTTAAGTTCTCGGTGTGGCAGCATCGCCGCTCAATAAAACGGGAAAGGGAAATTATGATTCGCAGCTATCAGCGGCAGTTTCGCCGCCGGAACTGGGCTTATTGATTTCTTTTTCTCAGGTGAAAATAAAAAAAACAGGCGCTTGGCGGCGCCTGTTTTTTTATTTTAAAGATCAGATTTTGACAATGCCGTGCGTGAAGGCATAAATTGCCCACAGCGATAAAATGATGAATGCGAGAGCCAAAGCGCATTCTCTGGGCGTAAACGGTTTCTGGCCCGGGGCGGATTCCCGTCTGCCCCAAATATAAACCGGAATACCCAGCGTAACGATGACAACCGCCATCAGCAGGTAGTTCAAACCGGCGGCATAAATCAGCCACAGGGCATAGAACGAACCGAGAATGCTGGTTATCAGCGCCGTTGAACGTCTGACGACGATTGTGGACGGATACTCGCCGTCTTCGCAAATCTTCCACAAATAAGCACAGGAGGCGAAGTAAGCGGGCAGAACCATCACGCCGGTGATGCTCAGCATGGTGTTCCAGGCATTGTTGGAAAAATAGACCAGCAAAATAAACAGCTGCATAGCCGAAGAAGTAACCCACAGCGAAACGCTGGGCGAACCGTTTTCGTTTTCCTTGGTGAAAACTTTTGGAAAGGTTCCGTTTTCGGCCGCAGCCTGCGGAATTTGTGCCGTTACCATTGTCCAGGCCAGCCAGCTGGTCAGAACCGAAACCAACAGGCCGATATTCATCAGCCAGGCGCCCCAGCGGCCGACAACTTTTTCCAGAATTCCGGCGGTGGAGGGGTTGGGAACGGCGGCCAGTTGTTCCTGACTCATAAAGCCGTAGGGAATTAACGACAACAGAACATATACGACCAGACAGCCGATAAAGCCGAGCAGGGTTGCCTTGCCGACGTCACTGGCTCGTTTGGCCCGGTTAGACATGACAACGGCACCCTCAATACCGATGAAAGCCCACAACGTCACCAACATGGTCGATTTAATCTGCGTGCTCAAATCGCCGAGCTTGGCTTTGGTCGCAATGGCTTCGCCCCAAAAATCAAAATCGAATTTTGAAAAGTGAAAAGCAAAAAGCATAATCAATATAAACAAAACCAGCGGAACGATTTTGACGATAGTGCCGATAGTGTTGACGATAGTCGCCTGCCTGATGCCTTTCAAAACCAGAAAGTTAAAGCCCCAGATAATCAGGGAGCCGCCGATGATTGACAATAAATTATTTCCGCCGGCAAAATAAGGCGGGAAGAAATAATTCAGCGCGTCCATGGTAATCACGGCATAGCCGACGTTTCCGCAAACCTGGCACAGCCAGTAAGACCAGCCGATCGTAAAACCGACATAAGGGCCGAACCCCTGTCGGCTGTACATATAAATGCCGGTTGTCAAATCCGGCTTGGCCATTGAAAGAATACTGAAAGTGTTGGCAATGAAATAAATGCCGATGCCGGTAATAATCCAGGCCAGCAGAACCGCGCCGGCCGAAGCTCCGGCGGCCATGTTCTGCGGAAGAGAATAAATACCGCCGCCGATCATCGAGCTGACGACAATCGCTGCCAACGCCATAACCCCCAAGCCGTTCGGATTGGTTTTTTCCGCGGCCGGGGAGGGAGCTGTTGTTTTGATATCAGCCATTTTTTCCTTCCTTATCATTTGATGATATTAAAAACAAGGCCCCGGCTTTTTCCCTCCCGGGAAAAGTCGGGACCGGCAGTTAAATTAAAGCTTCTGCGGCGGAACCGGCGTAAATTTGGCCGGATCGGCATGTTCAAAATTAAGAAATCCCAAAGCGGTCAGGCTGTAGCCGAACTGCTGGGTGATATTGACGTAGTTATGCCACATCTGGAATTCGGAATGCTTTTCCACGCCGCGGATTGACAATTCATGATTCAGCGATTTGGTCAGCCACATTTCGGCATGGCCTCTGGCAATGTCGTCATCAATCTGGGTGTCGAAAAATTCAACATATTCGGCCGCCCAGCCGCCGATGAGTTCGCCGTTTTTGTCTTTGCCCCAGCAGACGCCCAGGCCGGTGGCAATGGCTTTGTGCTGGTCGCGGCTGGCGCCGTGTCCGGCCATAATGACTTCCAGAACCGCGCCGTGTTTGAACTGTTTGACAATGTCGTCGTTAATCGGAACAATATTGCCGTACATCTCTTTCGGCAGAACGGAAGTGTAAGGAACAACGTTAAAATTTTCGATTCTTGCTTCCAGCAGGGCGGAATCATAGCAGAAAGTTTCAAACGGCTGCGGCGGAATGCCGTCATCTGCTTGTCCGGCTCCTCCGGTGATGAATGCCATGGTTGGAAAACGTACGCCTTCAGTCATCTTGATTTCTCCTTAAAAATGTTTAATTTTTGCTGTAATTAATCGCATGGCTAAAGGTAGTAATGATGTTTGGCTTTTCAATGTCACTAAAAAATAAGTAGTAGTTGCAAACATTCTGAAATATCCACAACTCTGTAAAATATCAAAAGATTATTGTATTTTTTGAGCAATTTATAGTAATTTCAAGCCAAGGTTAATTTAAATGACAAGGTGAAATAAATGTTATTCAAAAACAAATTGTTGGCAGCTGCCGCCGCATTTTTGGCATTAACATCCTGCAATGATGAAAATTCAGCTTCTTCGGCTGCACAGCAGATACCGACGGTATCCGCCGTCAGGGTCGAACCGAAAGACATTCCCCTGACTTTTGAATATGCCGCCCGTGCACAGGGCTCCAAGGAAACCGAGGTTCGGGCCCGCGTCGGCGGTATTTTGCTGAAACGCAACTACGTCGAAGGCTCAACCGTTAAAGAAGGCGACGTTTTGTTTGAAATTGATCCCGAGCCTTTCAAAGTGGCGCTGGAACAGGCCAAAGCCTCTCTGGCGCAGAACAAGGCGCAGCTGAAAGCGGCCGAAACCCAGTGGGCGCGTATTTCCAAGCTTTTTGAACAACGCGTTGTCAGTGAAAAATCGCGTGATGATGCGCTTGCCAATCTGGATTCATTGCGGGCGTCAACCCAGCTGGCCAAGGCTCAGGTAGACAAAGCCCAGCTTGATTTAGGCTATACCACGGTCAAAGCGCCGATCAGCGGCGTAACCAGTATGGAAGCCCAGTCTGAAGGCAGCCTGATTGCCACGACGGACAGTTCCAGCCTGCTGACAACGATAACTCAGCTTGACCCGATGTATGTCATTTTTTCGGCTTCCGAAAACGAAATTCTGGCTCTGACCAATCTGGTCGAGCGCGGTCTGGTAACCAATCCGCAGAATACGAAAGACATTAAGGCTAAAGTTAAATTCGGCGATGACACGCTTTATAAATATGACGGTGAAATCAACTTCATTAATCCCAGTATTGACGAAAGCACCGGAACCATCAAGCTGCGTGCCGTTTTTCCCAATCCCAAAGGCCGCCTGCGCCCAGGACAGTTTCTGCGGCTGTTTATGGAAGGGCTGACCCGCGTCAATGCGTTGGTCGTTCCTCAGGAGGCGATTATTCAGGGTTCCGATTCCGCTTATGTTTACCGTGTTAATCCTCAGGGCGTGGTTGAAAGTGTAAACGTTCAAACCGGCTTAACGACCAAAGAGGGCGGTTGGATTATTGATTCGGGCTTAAATCCCGGTGATGTGGTCGTTACCAGCGGCGTTATGAAAATTCGTCCCGGAATGACCGTCAAAACAAACATTTCGGCTGAAGACAAACCAGAAGAAGCCGTAGAAGGATAGGCCGTTAAAACCATATTGAGAGGGATAAAAGCATGTTTTCCAAGTTCTTCATCGAGCGGCCGATTTTTGCGACCGTTATTTCGCTGGTGATTATCTTAGCCGGATTGGTTTCGATAAAGGTTCTGCCGATTGAACAGTATCCGAGCATCGTTCCGACGGAAATTCAGATTTCGGCCACCTATCCGGGAGCCACGGCCGAAGTTTTGGCCGATACCGTTGCCGCGCCGATTGAGCAGGAATTGAACGGCGTCAAAAATATGATTTACATGTATTCGACCGCCACCTCTCAGGGATATCTGACAATTGGTGCCGTGTTTGACATCGGAACCGACCCCGATCAGGCGACAATCGACGTCAACAACAAAGTACAGATGGCAACGCCTAAACTGCCGAGCGAAGTAACCAAACAAGGCGTCACCGTGCAGGAAAAATCGAACTCGATTTTGCAGGTTGTGACCATGCGCTCCACCAGCAAGCGTTATGATACGGTTTTTGTTTCCAACTATGCCTTGCTGAACGTTCTGGATGAATTGAAACGAATCAAGGGTGTCAGCGATGCCTCGCTGTTTGCTTCGCAGGATTATTCGATGCGCATTTGGCTGAGCCCGGATAAATTGGCCGATTACAACCTGACCCCTCAGGACGTGATTGCCGCCATTCAGGAGCAGAACTCCCAGTTCGCCGCCGGACAGTTTGGCCAGGAACCGATGGATGAATATCTGGCCTATACTTATTCGGTCAACACCAAAGGACGTCTGGTTGACGAAAAAGAATTCGGCGACATTATTCTCCGCAGCGATGAAAAGGGCGGTATGCTCCGCCTGAAAGACGTTGCCCGTATCGAACTCGGCGCACAGGATTACAGCGTGTCTTCCAAATTTAACGGCGAAGATGCGGTTGCGTTTGCAATTTATCTGCAGTCAAACGCTAATGCTCTCGATACTGCCGCCGCGGTCAGAGACAAATTGGAAGAACTTTCCAAACGTTTCCCGGAAGGAATTGTTTATGAAATTCCGTATGATACGACTTTATTCGTTAAACAGTCCATCAACGAAGTGGTTCACACTTTTATGGAAGCGGTGATTCTGGTTATTCTCGTCGTTTATCTCTTTTTGCAGAATATGCGGGCGACGCTGATTCCGATTCTGGCGGTGCCGGTATCGATTATCGGTGCATTCGCAGGTATGTACGCTTTGGGCTTTTCAATTAACCTGCTGACGCTTTTCGGTCTGATTCTGGCTATCGGTATCGTGGTGGATGATGCGATTATCGTGCTGGAAAACGTTGAACGCCTGATGGACGAGGAGGGGCTTTCGCCGAAAGAAGCAGCCATCAAATCAATGGAAGAAGTTTCCGGCCCGGTTGTTGCCGTTGCTCTGGTCTTGGCCTCGGTGTTTATCCCGATTGCCTTTTTAGGCGGCATGACCGGTGTTATGTATAAGCAATTTTCGGTAACCATTGCCGTTTCTGTGTTGATTTCGGCGCTGGTTGCGTTGACTTTGACCCCGTCGCTCTGCGCGCTGATTATCAAACGCAGAACTAAAAAAGAAGAACCGCACGGTTTCTTCAAATGGTTCGACGACTTTTTCCAGAAAATTACCGATATCTATCTGGCGGTGGTTCGTTTCTTCCTCAATAACCGTAAAACCGCGGTTTTGGGATATACGGCGATTATTGCCAGCATTATCTGGATGTTTAAGCTTATTCCGGGCGGTTTGGTGCCTATGGAAGATATGGGCTCGCTGTTAATGGCTTATGATATGCCGGCGGCCGCCTCCTTGCAGCGAACCGAAAAAATGACCGACGAGGTCTCCAAACTGTTGTTGGAGAACCCCAATGTCGAGAGTTTGACGACGGTTAACGGCTTTAATATGCTGTCCTCCAGCCAAAACACTTATTCAGGCATCAGCTTTATTACCCTGAAAGACTGGAACCTGCGTAAAGCGGCTTCGCAAAGTGCAGATACCCTGAGTCAGGTTTTCACCGGCTATGGAATGAGCCAGCCCGAAGGCATCGGCTATGCGTTCAGTATGCCGCCGATTATGGGTATGAGCACGACCGGCGGTTTTGAAGCCTATATCCAAAACCGTGCCGGCCATACGCCGCAGGAACTGATGGCCGAAACTCAGAAGTTTGTTGAAGCAGCCAATAAAAACCCTGCTTTGAGCAATGTCCGTACTACTTTTTCGGTTTCGACCCCGCAGTACCAAATTGATTTGGACCGGGAAAAAGCCCGGGTAATGAATGTATCGATTGATGCGATTTATACCGTTATGCAGTCCACTTTCGGTAATGTTTACGTTAATGACTTCACCTATCAGGGGCGCAATTTCCGCGTAACGGTTCAGTCCGAGGCCAAATTCCGCCGCACGCCGGATGATTTGCGTTATGTTTACGTCAAGTCTAATGACGGGCAGCTGGTTCCGTTGTCAACACTGATAAAAGTCAAACGCGTTACCGGCCCTGAACTGATTAACCGTCTGAACATTTTCCCCGCTGCCAAAGTAATGGGCGATCCGGCTCCGGGATATTCTTCCGGTCAGGCGATTGCCGCAATGGATGAAACTGCGGATGCTGTCTTGGATAAGGATTATTCGCTTGCCTGGATCGGTTCGGCTTTCCAGGAAAAACAGACCGGCGGCGCGTCCAGTCAGGCGTTTATCTTCGGTATCATCATGGTCTTCCTGATTCTGTCGGCGCAATATGAAAAGTGGTCACTGCCGATGGTTGTCATCCTGTCCGTTCCTTTTGCCGTCAGCGGTGCGCTTTTGGCAACATTGCTCCGCGGAACGCAGAACGACCTCTATTTCCAGGTCGGTTTGGTTACCTTGATTGGTTTGGCCGCGAAAAACGCCATTCTGATTGTCGAATTTGCCGTTATGCAGGTTCAGGCCGGTCTGAGTTATGCCAATGCGGCAATTGAGGCGGCCAAGCTGCGTTTCCGCCCGATTGTCATGACTTCTCTGGCCTTTACGCTCGGCGTTGTACCTTTGGCAACCAGTACCGGCGCCGGAGCTGCCAGCCGCCATGCGATTGGTACCGGTTTAATCGGCGGTATGTTAATGTCAACTTTCGTTGCGACCTTGTTTGTCC
>ERZ894180.1201-NODE-1201-length-16839-cov-11.146092_pt1 | contig 16839 bp, 15 predicted proteins | sample MGYA00380278_ERZ894180 | MGnify/ENA primary metagenome ERZ894180 (study PRJEB32331, sample SAMN06328450) | human gut metagenome | biome: human gut microbiome; feature: stool | host: Homo sapiens | collected 2013-02-24 ...
GCTATAATATAAATATATGGGCATTGGGGAATGCCCGGAGAAGATTTATTTTTAATTTATTTTAGGAGGTATTAATTTATGAACATCGGAGTAACAGAAATCAGCCCAAGAGCGGTGCAAAGAGCAGCAGAGAAGAATTTTAAAAGTGGATATTACTGTTGTGAGGCACTGATGTGTACGATCCGTGACGAATTCAAACTGGATGTGCCAAAAGAAGTCATTGCAATGTCATCCGGTATGGCTGTCGGAGCAGGCAAATCGGGATGTGTCTGTGGCGCATTCAACGGAGGTCTGCTTGCACTTGGAATGTTCTTTGGAAGAACAGAGCAGGACGGGCCAACCAATCCAAAGAGCGTAAAATGTATGGAACTGGTTCACGAACTGCATGACTGGTTCAAGAAAGCTAATGGGAAGAATGCAATCTGCTGCAGAGTTCTGACAAAAGAATTCAACATGGGACAGGGTGAGCACAAAGAACAGTGTATCTTTTTCACAGGACTGTGCGCATGGAAAGTAGCACAGATTGTCTGTCGTGAACTGGGAATCAAGAATCTGGACGAAATTGATGAACCGGCAGAACGTCGTGCAATTGCAGATATCTAGAATACATAGATCCAGACTAGAAAGGAAGACAAGATATTATGAAAGATGTAATCAAAAAAATACCGATTCCAATCTGCGGAGTCATGCTTGGAGCGGCAGCTTTAGGTAACCTGCTTCAGAGCTATTCAGAAGGAATCCGTTATGTGTGTGGAGTGTTCGCAGCATTTCTGCTGATTCTGGCACTTCTGAAGCTAATTATGTTTCCGGGAGCTGTGAAGGAAGATATGAAGAATCCGATCATGGCAAGCGTATCAGGAACATTTCCGATGGCACTTATGATCTTAAGTACCTATGTAAAACCATTTATCGGACAGGCGGCTTATTATATCTGGCTGTTTGCGATCGCATTACATATCGTGCTGATCATTTATTTTACGGTGAAATTTGTATTTAAATTGCAGATGCCAAAGGTATTCGCAAGTTATTATATCGTATATGTTGGAATTGTCGTTGCATCAGTCACGGCACCTGCTTATGAGAAACTTGCAATCGGAAGTGCAGCATTTTGGTTTGGATTTGTGACACTGATCCTGTTACTGATCCTGGTTACATACCGCTATGTGACGGTGAAAGAAGTACCGGATCCGGCAAAACCACTGATCTGTATCTATGCGGCACCGACAAGCCTCTGTATCGCAGGATATGTACAGTCTGTCATGCCGAAATCTTACGGATTCCTGATGGGAATGTTTGTAGTTGCAACGGTGATCTACATCTTTGCACTTGTAAAAGCAATCGGCTATTTGAAGATGCCATTCTTCCCAAGCTATGCGGCATTCACCTTCCCATTTGTCATCAGTGCGATCGCTTCAAAACAGATGATGGCATGTGCAATGAATATGGGACATCCGATGCCGTTCCTGAAATATGTGGTATTGATCGAGACGATTATTGCGGTTGTTCTGGTTGTGTATACTTATATCCGATTTATGGGATTTATCTTTGGTGGAAAGAAATAAATAAAATAATAAAGAGTGGCTGCTTGTTGTAGGGCAGCCGCTTTTTGTGTTCTTGCATAGCCTTGAAAAAAAGGTTATACTTTATGATATGTTTTTTTGTTTGACATGACAGTTAATAATAAGATGTATATGGAAGCATTGCTAAACCAGAATTAGGGAATTGCAATTTGCGGGAAAGAAAATATTCGAGGTAGCAGGGTGAAATGGTAAAGATAGATCTGATCACAGGATTTTTAGGATCCGGAAAGACAACATTTATAAAAAAATATGCAAAATATCTGATAGACCAGGGAGAAAATATCGGAATACTGGAAAATGATTACGGTGCAGTCAATGTAGATATGATGCTGTTAAAAGATCTGGAAGGTGAGAACTGTGAACTGGAGATGATTGCCGGAGGATGTGATGCGGACTGTCACAGAAGACGTTTCCGCACAAAACTGATCGCAATGGGAATGTGCGGCTATGACCGTGTGATCGTAGAGCCGTCGGGTATCTATGATGTGGATGAATTTTTCGATGTATTACGGGATGATCCGATCGACAGATGGTATGAGATTGGGAATGTGATCACGGTCGTTGACGCAAAACTGGAGGAGAAACTGTCGGATGAAGCAGACTATCTGCTGGCATCCGAGGCTGCGAATGCAGGATGCATTGTACTCAGCAGAAGCCAGGAAGCGTCGGAGAAAGAGATTGAAAATACAGTCTCACACCTGAATGCTGCAATGGAGAAAGTACAGTGCAAAAGAAGATTTAAGGATGAGATTGTGGTAAAAGACTGGACGGCATTTGATGAGGCAGATTATGAGACATTTTTATCCTGTGGATATGTACCGGAGAATTACCGGAAGATACATATCGAAGAGGGAGAGACATTTAAATCCCTGTATTTTATGAATCTGGATAAGACGACAGACGAGATCATAGAAGCAGCAAAGAATATTCTGGAGGATAAAGAATGTGGACGAGTATTCCGTGTCAAAGGATTCTTGAAAGATGAAGCTGGCGAGTGGCTGGAATTAAATGCCACACATCAGGAGATGAGAATTTGTCCAATTCCGGAAGGACAGGAAGTTGTGATCGTGATCGGAGAAGAACTGAATGAGGAGAGGATACAGCAGTATTTTTCGATGCAGTAAGAAGATAGAGAGCAGAGAACAATTTAAAGAAATCGTTAGAAAATAACTATAAAAATAAATATCAAAAATAAGAATGCCATATGGTACTGTGCAATCACAGATGTGAACTGCACAGTCCATATGGTATATTTGATCTCCGACAGACTTCCATTGGGTGAGATCAATGAAGTATTCAAAATCCGTGGCAAAAATGGTAAAATAATGATATTCCCAAACGAGTAAAATATGACAATCAAAAGGAGGAAGAACAACATGAAAAATTACGCAACAGGAATCCAGCACATCGGAATTCCAACAAAGGACATGGAAGCAACAAAAGCATTTTTTGCAAAACTTGGTTTTGAACCGGCATTTGAGACGGTGAATGAGGGTGCAAAAGTAGCATTCTTAAAATTAGAAAACCTGGTGATCGAGACATATGAATCAGATGAGGCAACGATGAAAGCCGGAGCCATTGATCATGTCGCAATTGATGTAAAAGATATCGAAGAGACATATAAAGAAGTCTGTGCAATGGATCTGAATACGACAAATGACGAGATTCATTTCCTGCCATTCTGGGACAATGGAGTAAAATTTTTTACGATTAAAGGACCTAATGAAGAGAAGGTAGAGTTTAGTCAGTTTCTGTAATTCTTTGTGAAATATAGAGTTTGTTAGAAATGCATCAGGCATGTTGATGTAATAACTAAAAATATTTGTTGAAAAGGCAAAAAAATGATGCATTTCAACAAAATGAACTGGAAGGAGAATTGTATATAATAGATGAAAAACAAAAAAATGACAAATGTCATTGAGAAAAATTGTGCACTGTGATATAGTAAACGCAGTTGAACAAAAGAGTTGAGATAGGAGAGCGGATACAAGTAATCAAACGATTGCTTTTAGTCGCGCTCCTTTTTTTGAAAAATAATACAAAATGTAATAGAATAAATTGAAAATATAAAAGTTTGACAAAAGGATGAGAGATGGAAAAATGGATCAGATATTTTATGATGCAGTCGGGAGTAATCCGATCATTGCGGCTGTGAAAAGTATGGAAGATATAGAAAAATGTTGTGCAATAGAAGAGATACAGGTGATTTTTATATTATTTGGAGATGTCTGTTCGATAGACAGGATTGTAAAACGGGTGAAAGATGCCGGAAAGGTTGCGATGGTACATGTAGATCTGATCAGCGGACTCAGCCCGAAAGAAATTTCGGTAGAATATCTGCAAGAACATACAGAAGCAGATGGAATCATATCAACAAAGCCGTCACTGATCAAGAAAGCGAAAGAACTTGGAATGTATACGGTTCTCAGATATTTTCTGCTGGACTCCATGGCATTTGAAAATATCAGACAGCAACAACATATGGTGAGACCGGATTTTATAGAAGTACTTCCGGGTGTGATGCCAAGAGTGATCAAACGGATCTGTGGTTCAGTGAAGACACCGATCATAGCAGGAGGATTGATCACAGACAAAGAAGATGTGATGGCTGCATTATCAGCCGGAGCAATTGCAGTATCATCAACCAATCATCAGGTATGGAAGATGTAATGGCTGTATAAGAGAAAACAGAGTATTTAATTGCTTGAGGGAGCAATTTAAATAGAACGCATGCGAAAAAGTAACAAGTAAAATGAAACGAAAAATCAGGAGGAAATGAATATGGCAAAATATGTAATGGCATTGGATGCAGGAACTACCAGTAACAGATGTATTCTGTTTAATGAGAAAGGTGAGATGTGTAGTGTGGCACAGAGAGAATTCACACAGTATTTCCCAAAACCGGGATGGGTAGAGCATGATGCAGATGAGATCTGGGCAAGTATGCTTGGTGTTGCGGTAGAAGCAATGAATATGATCAATGCAGAGGCAGAAGATATTGCAGCAATCGGTATCACAAATCAGCGTGAAACAACAATCGTCTGGGATAAAGAAACAGGAGAACCGGTACATCATGCGATCGTATGGCAGTGCCGCAGAACATCAGAATATTGTGATTCCTTAAAAGAAAAAGGATTAACAGATAAATTCCGTGAAAAAACCGGACTGGTCATAGATGCATATTTCTCGGGAACAAAGGTAAAATGGATCCTTGATAATGTGCCGGGAGCAAGAGAAAGGGCAGAAAGAGGAGAATTGTTATTCGGTACAGTTGAAACATGGCTGATCTGGAAACTGACCAAGGGTGCAGCACATGTGACAGATTATTCGAATGCTTCTCGTACAATGTTATTTAACATCAATACACTGGAGTGGGATGATGAGATCCTTAAAGAACTGGATATTCCGAAATGTATGTTACCGGAACCAAAACCATCCAGCTGCATCTACGGAGAGGCTGATTCGTCTTATCTTGGAGGACCGATCCCAATCGCAGGAGCAGCAGGAGATCAGCAGTCAGCTTTATTCGGCCAGACATGTTTCAATGCCGGAGAAGCAAAGAATACATATGGAACAGGATGTTTCCTTCTGATGAATACAGGAGAAAAGCCGGTATTTTCTAAAAATGGTCTGGTTACGACCGTTGCATGGGGATTAGACGGCAAAGTAAATTATGCACTGGAAGGTTCGATCTTTGTAGCAGGAGCAGCGATCCAGTGGTTGAGAGATGAACTTCGTATTATTGATTCTGCACCGGATTCTGAATATATGGCAAAGAAAGTTAAAGATACGAATGGATGTTATGTAGTACCTGCATTTACAGGACTTGGAGCACCACACTGGGATCAGTATGCAAGAGGAACCATTGTAGGAATTACACGTGGAGTGAACAAATATCACATTATCCGCGCAACACTGGAATCACTGGCATATCAGGTAAATGATGTTCTTGTTGCAATGAAAGCAGATTCCGGAATCGATCTTGCTGCACTGAAGGTTGACGGCGGCGCAAGTGCCAACGATTTCCTGATGCAGACACAGGCGAATATCATTAACGCACCGGTAAACCGTCCGCGGTGTGTAGAGACAACGGCAATGGGAGCTGCTTATCTTGCAGGTCTTGCAGTCGGATACTGGGAAAGCAAAGAAGATGTGATCAAGAACTGGGCAATCGATCAGACATTCGAGCCTAAGATTGATGACGAGCAGAGAAGCAAGATGATCAAAGGCTGGAACAAAGCTGTAAAATATGCTTACGGCTGGGCAAAAGAAGATTAAAAACTGAATAAAGACAGATAGAAAAAAGGGGGAACAGTTTAGATCACCATCGCCTGGGGACTTGCAGTTATGCTGCCGGCATGTATATTTGGAGCTGCATCCGGAGCATCCTTTAATCCGGCACTGACATTGGCGCTGGCAATCGATGGAAGTTTTGCATGGTTTATGGTTCCGGGATACATTCTGGCACAGTTTGCGGGAGCATTTGTGGGAGGTGCAGTTGTATATCTTCTGTTCAAAGGACAGTTTGATGCAACCGAAGACCAGGCAGCCAAGTTGGGAGTATTCTGTACCGCACCATCCATTCCGAATCTTGGCCTGAATATTTTCAGTGAGGCAGTCGGAACATTTATACTTGTATTTGCAATCAAAGGAATGGCAAATGTGCCGGAACTTACAGACGGACTTGGCAAATTTATCGTATTCGGAATCATCGTTTCTATCGGTATGTCACTCGGTGGTCTGACAGGATGTGCGATCAACCCGGTAAGAGATCTTGGACCACGTCTGGCTCATGCAGTACTTCCAATCAAAGGAAAAGGAAGTTCAAACTGGGGATACGGTATCGTAACTTTAGTAGGACCGATAATTGGAGCTGTCGCTGCGGTATTGCTTTATGGTGCCATTCCGTGGTAGAATAATAAAAAAATAGAATAAGAGGCGTGAGAGAAGAGAGCCTGGCAGGATAACCGCATATTCGTGATGCGTTTACTTGTCAGGCTCTTTTTTCAAAAGCCTACGGGTATCAGAAGTGATGCCTGGAATATGGAAGACATATAGAAGGAGAGATGGAACATGTATGATGTGATGATAATCGGAAGTGGAGTATCCGGTTCAGCGGCTGCAAGAGAATTGTCCCGCTATAAAGCAAAAATCTGTGTATTGGAAAAAGAAGAAGATGTCTGCTGTGGAACGTCAAAAGCCAATAGTGGAATTGTGCACGCAGGATATGATGCAAAAGAGGGTTCACTGATGGCTAAGTTAAACGTCCGCGGTAATGCAATGATGGAACAGTTATCTAAAGATCTTGACTTTCCATTCAAAAGAATCGGTTCACTTGTGATCTGTCTGCGTGAAGAGGATATGGACAAATTACAGGCATTATACGACAGAGGTGTGGCAAATGGTGTATCGGGACTTCAGATTCTTAATAGAGAAGAAGTACTTGAGATGGAGCCGAACATTGCAGACAATGTATATGCGGCACTCTATGCGCCGACAGCCGGAATTGTATGTCCATTCGGATTAAATATTGCGATGGCAGAAAATGCCTGTGAAAATGGTGTAGAATTTAAGTTTGATACAGAAGTAAAAGAACTGAAAAAGACGGAAGATATCTGGGAAGTCCACACGAATCAGGGCGTTTTCAAGACAAAATATGTGGTGAATGCAGCTGGTGTGTATGCAGATAAATTCCACAATATGGTCAGTGAAAAGAAAATCCACATAACACCGAGAAGAGGAGACTACTGTCTGCTGGATAAAACTGCAGGCGGACATGTAAAGAGAACAATCTTTGCACTTCCGAACGAATTCGGAAAGGGAATTCTTGTATCGCCGACAGCACATGGCAATCTGCTACTTGGACCGACAGCAATCGATATTGAAGAAAAAGAAGGAACCAATACAACAAGAGAGGGACTTGATCAGGTACTTACAAAAGCAGGGCAGAATGTAAAAAATATTCCGATGTGTCAGGTCATTACATCATTTGCCGGACTTCGCGCACATGAAGACGGACATGAATTTATCATAGAAGAACTAGAAGATGCGAAGGGATTCATTGACTGTGCAGGTATTGAATCTCCAGGACTTACCAGCAGTCCGGCAATCGGAGAGATGGTTGCGGGAATTTTGAAAGAAAAGCTTCATCTGGAAGAAAAAGAAAATTTCATTGCTACAAGAAAAGGAATCCTGGATCCAAACACTCTGAGTAAAGAAGAAAGAGTGAAATTAATCAAAGAGAAACCGGCATACGGTAATATTATCTGTCGTTGTGAGATGATCACGGAAGGTGAAATTATCGATGCGATCCATAGACCACTCGGAGCAAAGTCGTTAGACGGTGTAAAACGCAGAACAAGAGCAGGTATGGGACGGTGCCAGGCCGGTTTCTGTTCCCCTAGAACGATGGAAATCCTTGCAAGAGAACTGGAAATCCCAATGTCAGAGATCACAAAGTCTGGCGGGAAATCAAGGATCATTGTAGGAGTGAATAAGGAGGACATCTGATTATGAAAACATACGATATAGTAATCATTGGCGGCGGTCCGGCCGGACTTGCGGCAGCCGTATCAGCAAGAGAAAATGGAATCCAGGATATCCTGATCCTGGAAAGGGATAAAGAACTTGGGGGAATCCTGAATCAGTGTATTCATAATGGTTTCGGCCTTCATACATTTAAAGAAGAACTTACCGGACCGGAATATGCCGGAAGATTCATCAAACAGGTGAAGGATCTTGGCATCGAATATAAATTGCATACGATGGTAATGGACATCAGTTCGGATAAAATCGTAACCGCAATGAATCGTGAAGAAGGATTATTTGAAATACAGGCAGGGGCAGTGATCCTGGCCATGGGATGCCGTGAGCGTTCCAGAGGAGCACTGAATATTCCGGGTTACCGTCCGGCGGGAATCTATTCTGCAGGAACAGCACAGCGTCTGGTCAATATGGAAGGATATATGCCGGGAAGAGAAGTCGTGATCTTAGGCTCCGGTGACATTGGACTGATCATGGCAAGACGTATGACACTGGAAGGTGCGAAGGTTAAAGTTGTGGCAGAACTGATGCCGTATTCCGGTGGATTAAAACGTAATATCGTGCAGTGTCTGGATGATTATGATATTCCATTGAAATTGAGCCACACGGTTGTGGATATCAAAGGAAAAGAAAGAGTTGAAGGGATCACGCTGGCAGAAGTAGACAGCAAAGGAAAACCGATCCCGGGAACAGAGGAAGAATACACCTGTGATACATTATTACTTTCCTGTGGGCTGATCCCGGAAAATGAGATTTCCAGAGGTATGGGCGTAGATATGAATCCGGTAACTTCAGGACCGAAGGTCAATGAAAGTCTCGAGACGAATATCGAAGGCGTATTCGCCTGTGGAAATGTACTGCATGTACATGATCTGGTGGATTTTGTATCAGAGGAAGCAAAGACTGCAGGACGAAATGCAGCAGAATATGTGAAGAACTTACAGTCAGATACAGACGATGAGGAAAAGAGCAGTAAGGAAGATACAGCAGATATTACACTGAATCCGGTAGAAGGCGTACGCTATACAGTTCCAAGTACGATTAATCCGGCTCATATGGATGAAAACATTACTGTGCGCTTCCGTGTAGGCGGTGTATATAAGAACTGCTATGTAAGCGCATATTTTGACGATGAACGGGTGATACATAAAAAACGTCCGGTTGTTGCGCCGGGAGAGATGGAACAGATTAAGCTTACAAAAGAACAGCTTATGAAGTATCCGGATCTGAAGACGATTACAGTAAAGATAGAGGAGGCGTAGAGGATGGAAACAGTAACAATAAGAGAACTGACATGTATCGGCTGTCCGATGGGCTGCCCTCTGACCGTGACAATGGAAGCAGGTGAAGTGATCAGTGTAACAGGAAATACCTGTAAACGTGGAGACATCTATGCAAGAAAAGAAGTAACCAATCCGACCAGAATTGTGACTTCGACGGTAAGAGTAACCGGAGGAGATGCAGATATGGTATCGGTGAAGACAAAAGAAGATATTCCGAAAGGGAAAATCTTTGAGTGCGTAAAAGCATTGAAGACAGTAGAAGTACCGGCACCGGTGCATATCGGAGATGTATTACTGGAAGATGTCGCAGGTACGGGTGTGGATATTGTTGCAACGAAGAATGTTGGAACAAAGAGTTAGTTATTAAAAGAGTTAGTTATTAGAAAGCTGGCGCAGAGACATTGCCAGTAGAAAGTTTTATGGTTATAATTCTATCTGTGAGAAAAATGAAATGGATCAGATATATAAAGGAACCGAGGAAGATAGAATGGAACCATACTACTATAGTAAAATGAACAAAGTACAGCAGGCAGCCTATCATGCCATCAGGCAGGGCTTGCTTGAAATCTCAGATTCAATACAGATACCGGGAATGGAGGCGGAGGAACTCTATAACGTGTTCTTCCGTCTGCGCCTGGATCATCCGGAAATCTTCTGGGCAACTGGATATAAGTACAAATATTATTCAGATTCGCCTAATTTCATATTCATCCCGGAATATTTATTTGATAAAAACAAAATAAAAGAACACCAGAAAGCACTGAAATCCAGAGTAGAAAAGCTCATAAGACCGGTGAAAGACAAATCCGAATGGGAAAAGGAAAAGTATGTACATGATTTTATCTGTGAAAATGTGCATTACGATAAATTAAAAAAGCCATATTCCCATGAGATCATCGGACCGCTTGGACAGGGTGTCGGCGTCTGTGAGGGAATTGCAAAATCTGTGAAAGTACTGTGCGATGCGCTCGGAATCTGGTGTATGATCGCAGTGTGCGGGAATAATCCGGAGAAAGGAATCAAATACCGTCATACCTGGAATATCGTAAAAATCGGTGGAAAATATTATCATCTGGATGCGACGTTTGACAATACTCTTGGGAACGGGGAGAAGATGAGTGACAGGCAGGCTTCAAAAGAGATCCGGTACGACTATTTCAACCTGAATGATAAAAGCATATTCAGAGACCATGAGCCGCTTATTGCTCCGGCACCAAAGTGTGAAGATGGCGAGCATTTTTATTATAAAGAAAAGAAACTGTCATTTACAAAGACAGAGGATGTATATAAAAGAGCACTGCAGACAGCGAAAAAGGGAAGAGTGTTTACATTCCACTGGCGCGGCGGTTATCTGACGAAAGCTGTTCTGGATGAACTTCTGGATCTGATTCAGAAAGCAGGAAAAGAGAAACAGAAGAATGCAAGAATCAGTCTGAACTGGCCGCAGGCGGTGATTCGTTTTGATTATGTAGAGGATCATGGTGAGGCAGAACCGGAAGTTGTGGTTGAAGAGGCGAATGAAGGAGAGAAAGAATAGTGGATGCATTTGTAATGTTACAGGAGCTTTTGGAGCAGGAGCAGTTTGAACTGATTTTTCCGGAAAAAAACGGACAGAATATTCGTTTGGTCTATCTGATGAACGATGCGGTGGAAAGCTTTCTTGTATTTCACAATGCCAGAATGACGGGGGAATACAGGGCAGATTATAAAGGAAAGATATCGGCATCGATGAGCTTTGAAGATTCAGAATACATTCTCGTGGTTCGTCAGGGAGAGTCTGTCGTCACAATATTTTTCGAAGATCTCCTGACGGATGTGCATCTGTATGACTATGGGGAGATTGGACATTTCTGGGTAAAAGAGTATGAATACCTGCGACAACTGGAATACCGTCTGGCAATCATGAGAGATAAATATGATTATCTTGGAGAGGAATATTGCACATCAGAAGAACAGAAGCTTGCGATGCTGGTAGATTTTCCACCATTAAATTACTGTTGCTATCCGGCTGTTCCGGAGCAATATATTGTTCCGAGAATAGAACCGTGGGTACCGACAGAAGAGGCAATTGCAGTGATGGAAGAGCTGGCAGTAGAGGCAGATGATAAAGGTCTGCAGAAGATATTGAAAATTTATCGGAAGCATCCAAATCCGCATATTGCAAAGAAAATTGCGGCAATGCTTCACCGGAACGCACATGCCGAAGTGGTTGATTTGTTGAATGAAAGATTGAAAAAGGCGGTGTCAGGTTATAGAAAACGTTCGTATGGAGAAGAAATGGATGCACAATGTCTGAAATTATTGCTGAAAGTGAAGAATCGTCAGCAGAAACTGCAAAAAGAAGGAAAAGAATCAGTTGTTTTAAGAGAGGAACCTTTCGAGATTGCAAAGGACAGCATCGGCTATCAGATTCATCTGATGATATGGGAAAAAGGAATCCTGAATCGAAAAGTGAGAATAGAGAGTTATTCGTTAGAAAAAGAATAATACTTTGGCATACAGAGAACTTGCCACCGGCAACTTCTCTTGCATACTTTGGTATTAAAAATGGGCATCCACACTGGATACCCAAAAGGAAAAAAGTTATGAAAAAGAAAAATGATATATATAAACTCGGTTGTTGTTTTTTTGTGAATAACCGAAGGATTTTTTAGGCGAAGCCAGATCAGATAAAAGCTGATTGATGTTTCTGATACCTGAGTGACTTCTTTGTTGTTGTTGATTATATCATACATTGTAAATGTTTCTAATTTGTGTTATAGGCCTAAAGAAAATATGAAAAATCTTAAGATAATCTGTAGGAAATCTAAAAATGGATCATAAAAGGACGGGAAGTTGCTTCCCGTCCTTATTAACATTAAGTATGTAAGATTTAAAATTAACCAACAATGCGGTATTTCTTATCTACAGCATTCAGAAGTTCATGTCCGTCTTCTGTTACGAGAACAAGGTCCTCAACACGAACACCGTATTTGCCTTCGATGTAGATACCAGGCTCGATAGAGAAGATCATACCAGGTTCAGCCACATTCTTGTTGATCGGGCTTACATCACCATATTCGTGGTCTTCCTGTCCGATGAAGTGTCCAAGACGGATTCTCCAGTACTCACTGTATCCAGCTTCGTCAATCAGATCTCTTGCCTGAGCGTCGATATCGCAGAAACGCATACCAGGTTTGATAACAGCTTCTGCTTTCTCAACTGCTGTACGAACCAGATCGTGGATAGCAGCCTGCTCATCATCTACGCTCTTGCAGTAGAATGTTCTTGTCATGTCTGAGCAGTAACCTTTCCATACACAACCCATATCGATCAGGACACATTCTCCGGCTTTCAGAGTTCTTGTCTCACTTGGTGTATGGTGCTGGTCAGCAGCGTTAGGTCCGAAGCATACGATTGTATCAAAGCTTACTCCGCTAGCTCCCTCTTTCAGGTACTCAGCGTCGATGAAGTCAGCAACTTCTTTCTCTGTCATACCTTCTTTGATGAAATTAGCAACTCTTTCCATAACCGTATCATTGATCACAGATGCATGTTTCATGATCTCGATCTCCTCAGCGTTTTTAACAGCACGAACACCGTCTACGCAGTCAGATCCCCATACAGTCTTCATCTCAGGGCAGCGCTCCTGAAGTGGAATGAGGAAACGTGCAGGCCATGTCTTGTCAATACCAAGAGTGCTCTTTGTATCGATGTGCTCCATCAGAACACCGATCTGGTCATCCATGTCACTGAACCATACTTCTTCGAATCCTGTATTTGATACATAATACAGATAGTTCAGGAATAATGTATGTTTTCCACTTGTTCTAAGTAACAGGGCATATAATCTTTCCCCAGGATTTACCATGATTCCTGTTAAAAAGCGGATGCTCAGTGGATCAGATACCAGTAACTGATCAATTCCTTTCTCTTTCATTTTTTCCAATACGCGGCTAATTCTTTCGTCCATTGTTAAAATGCTCCTTCCTGTGCGTTTTGTTAAAAATCCTATTTAAGATAATAACATGAATTGGCTAAAATGACTAGAATTTTAGTGAATTTAAAGGATTAATTTTTGAAATGTTCTGACAACAATTTCTAATGTTTATCATATTGACTTTAATAGAACAATGTGATAATATATTAAAGATAATGAATGGGCATTACACAGTATGGTAATGCCCATTTTTTTATTGCTATGCATTCGTAAGGAGCATGTTGATAGCAAGGTTTATAAATACGAAGGTATACGTATAAGAGTAATTTTTTGAGAATGCTCTTGTAAAGAGAGAGGAAGAGGGTAGGAAATATGAAAGAAAAGAAAAAATTATCACTGGCTGCACAGATATTCATTGCACTGGTTTTGGCGGTCATTGCAGGATTACTGATGCAGAAATACGCAAATTTTGCGGAAACTTATATCAAGCCATTTGGTACGATCTTTCTGAATTTACTGAAATTCATTGTCGTTCCGATCGTACTGTTTTCCATTATGTGTGGAATTATTTCCATGAAGGACATTAAAAAGGTCGGATCGATTGGAGCAAAGACAGTCGTTTACTATATGTGTACGACAGCATTTGCCATTACATTCGGACTTATTGGGGCAAATATGTTCAAAGGAGCATTTCCGAAGATTGCGACAACAGATCTTTCTTATAAAGCAGATCAGACGATCTCACTGATGGATACGATTGTAAATATCTTCCCATCAAATTTTGTATCACCGATGGTGGAGGCAAATATGCTCCAGGTGATCGTGACGGCACTGATTCTTGGATTTGGAATTATCCTTCTGGGGGAAGGTGAAAGAAATACAAGACTGGTAACAGCCTGTAATGATCTGAATGATGTATTTATGAAATGTATGGAGATGATCTTGAAGTTATCACCGATAGGTGTGTTCTGTCTGCTGAGTCCGGTCATTGCTTCAAACGGGCCGGCGATCATCGGTTCACTCGCGATGGTACTTCTGGCTGCTTATGTATGCTACATCATCCATGCAGTAGTTGTATATTCGTTTGCAGTAAAGACAATGGGCGGAATGAGCCCGTTAAAATTCTTCAAGGGAATGCTTCCGGCAATCATGTTCGCATTCTCAAGTTCTTCATCTGTCGGAACACTTCCGATTAATATGGAATGCGTAGAAAACATGGGAGCATCCAAAGAAGTATCTTCTTTCGTACTTCCGCTTGGAGCTACGATTAACATGGACGGAACTGCAATCTATCAGGGCGTGTGTGCGATCTTTATTGCATCATGCTATGGCATCCATCTGACGCTTCCGCAGATGCTGACGATGATCCTGACTGCAACGCTGGCTTCCATCGGTACTGCAGGAGTTCCGGGAGCAGGTATGGTTATGCTCGCAATGGTACTTGCCTCAGTCGGACTTCCGGTTGACGGAATCGCACTGGTTGCCGGCGTGGACCGTATCTTTGATATGGGACGTACGGTGGTTAATATTACAGGGGATGCGTCTTGTAGTATTATTGTTTCGAATATGGAACGGAAGAAAGATGCAAAGAGGGAAATCGTGAACGGTCTGTAGATCTGCAGAACCAGTCTGGATGGAGTTTTGTGGCTTTTTTAGTGTCCCTGGTGGCTCGTAATAAGAATGAAATAATAGGTGTTTCCAGTATGTGTGCTGGAAGCACCTATTATTTTTTGCTTTTTAAAGCTGTTTGGGTGTTACCCGGTAATTGGGCAAAAAAATAGGACTGCATTGTTTGGGAGGAGTGCAGTCCTGAGGAAAAAGTTATGAAAAAGATTTAAATGTTTTGTTCTCTTGAACAATTACAAGTATAGAGGAAATTTGTGATGAAAGTGTGATGGAAGTGGGGAGAAAATGTTAATAATTTGAGATTGGAAAATAATTTTTTACAGGTGTCCGGTTAATTGGACACCTGGTGTGCTATTATAAATACATCATATGTTATGGTTTATCAATAAAAGCTAAAAAATAGCATATTTAAAAACATCATATGTTATAGTTTAGTTTATTGTCATTATATATGCTTCAATATGTCTTTACAAGTATTTATAAAAGTGGTAGTATAAAAAAGAAAATGTATCAACAAAGTTCAAAAAAAGCATTGAGATGAATTGCGAAAGAGGTGAGAATATGAAACAAAACAAAGTATATGAAATTCGATTAAAGATTTTCTTATTAAGAGACATACCAGTTATTAAAATTATGGGTGAAGAAGCAGAGTTTATAGACTCTGCGCTGGCTAAGGATTCCAAATGGCTGGAATATCATGAGAAGAATTGTTTGAAAAATTATTGTATGGGAGGACTATATCCGATTGAAAAAGACGGTGTATATAAAAAAGAAGAGATATATACGATTACAATCCGAACCGTAGATGTTGAGCTAGCAAAATATTTTTCAAAGGAATTACGAAATCATTATACGGAAAGTATAAAAGGACTTACATTAGAAAATCGAATTTTGCCAAAGAAATTTATCAGCGAAATTTATACATTAACACCAGTGATAATAAAAACAGATAAAGGGTATTGGCGTGATCAAATTTCTATAAATGAGTTTGAAAGATTACTGGTTGAAAATTTGATAAAAAAATATAATCAATATACAGGTGAGAAGATAGATGAAGATTTTCAATTATATACAGGCCTTACATTCATGAATAGAAAGCCGGTGAAAGTAGAATATAAAGGAATACATTTATTGGGCGATAAGGTGAATCTTAAAATATCAGATGATGTAAGGGCACAGGAATTAGCATATGTTTTACTTGGCACAGGAATTGGAACAATGAATGCAAGAGGATACGGTTATTGCAATTATAGATGGTTATAAAAGGTGGTGATAATGTGTTAAAAGATTGTCTGGACATATTTCGTGAGGAATTAGATCGGATAGCCGAAAAGACTGGAGATGAAGACAGACTTATTTTAGATGAGTATATCCCTGCAGATGGAGATTATCTTCTGGTAAAAAGGGATGGAACGATTGAAGCATGTTCTGTAAAGTTAAATAAGAAAACAAGAATGGTTGAAAAAGGATCGTCAAATACGGAAGTGTATGATGAAATATGCTTTTATGATTATCACAGCAGATTGGTAAGTATGGATAAGCCTCAAGATCCAAAAAAAGTAATACATTCTAATAACTATCTGGCGTTTTGGATAAAATGGGACAGCCTTGAAAATGGGAAGTTGAATATAGAGGCAGTAGATCGATATTATGATGTATTGATGAATCCAAGAGAGAAATATAAAAAAGCACAAGATCGGAAAATGTATGATTATATTGAAGAAAAAATTGGGGAGGTGAATCAGGAAAAGTTAGAAGAAAATCGAAAATGGATAAAAGAAAATATGCCAGAAGATACATATGTTAGTGTAATGGCACAATATTTTCCTACATATAAAGCAAAAGAAGATAATCTAATAAACAGAAAATTAAATAAAAAGGAATATAG
>ERZ894180.1211-NODE-1211-length-16768-cov-50.534315_pt1 | contig 16768 bp, 19 predicted proteins | sample MGYA00380278_ERZ894180 | MGnify/ENA primary metagenome ERZ894180 (study PRJEB32331, sample SAMN06328450) | human gut metagenome | biome: human gut microbiome; feature: stool | host: Homo sapiens | collected 2013-02-24 ...
AATTATCTCGCGGTTGTTTATGAACTCGTACGGCACTTCCTGGTACACATAATAAAAATCTCATATTGTCACCATATAGTTTCTATAAACGTTGATTTTAAACCATTCTTCCCTTATTTGACACCACGAGCATATACTATACCACCACGGAATCACCATAAAATGAGATAATTTTGTTATTTTGAACTGCTTTATTATAACTATCTTCTGTAATAGTATCACCATTTGTACTTAATCTGTCAAGCACCTCTGACACTTTATCCATTTCATTGCTCATATGTTTTGGCATAACTGATGTATACAAATCCATCGTCATTTGCAAAGAAGCATGTCCTAGATACGCTTGAACTGTTTTAGGTTGAATGCCTGACTCAAAACAACGTGTCGCAAAAGTATGTCTAAAACAATGTGGTGAGAATACTTCTATCTCATCAACATAATCTCTTGTCAGATTTACCTCATCAACTACCTTTTTTATTGCTTCACATATAATCTGTGAATTAATTGGTGTATCAAATTTAGTTGTAAATAACAAATCAGCGTATTGCTTATCTACTGATTTACTCTTAGGTGCTTTCTGTGCTATAACATTTTTCTGCATATATTGTCGTTTTAATGCCATTTCACATTGATGATTTATTGGAATGTTTCTTTTGCTAGTAGCAGTTTTAGGATTCTCAAAATGAAAGCTTTTTTGTTCATCACCTTCATATTTCTGATATACAAGTGTTCTCGTTACTTTTATAACATTTGTCTCCCAATCAATATCTGACCATCTAAGTGCTGCCAGCTCTCCTATTCTCATACCAGTAGAAACTGCCACGACAAACAGATTATTATAAAATGTTCCTTTTGCACAATCAAGGAATAATATCTGTTCTTCTTCTGAAAGAACTTTAACCTCCTTTTTTTCGTCTCTTTTTACGGAAATCCCCTTTGCGGGATTTTTCCTTATATATTCATTTGTAAGAGCTTTATTGAAAATGTCTATGAGAACCACTTTAACTTTATTCTGAGTCTCATAACCATAACCATCTTGCTTAAGCTTTTTTATTAGCTTTTTAATTGTAAGTTGGTCAATATCTGTTAAATTCAGCTTACCAAGTGTCGGGGATATGTGCTTTTTATAAATCTGATTGTAGTACCTTTTGGTGTTCTCTCGTATTACATCAAATTTGTATACATTCATCCATTCACTGTACCATTCGTCAAGTATGATACTCTGCTTTATATTAATTTGCTTTTCATTCTCATATAAAGCTTCGTTATATCTTCGCTTAACGTCTTTTAAGTCTTTTCCAGATATAGATTGTCTTTTTCCAAATCGGTCTACAAATCTTGCATCATATCTTCCATTTTTTCTCTGACATATTCCGTGTCCAAGCTCTTTTCCTTTTAGATCCTTGCCCATCTATTTCCTTTCTATGAGCATAATCCATATGATTATATGATTATATCACATAAATTATGTCATGTAAAACTATACAAAATGTACTGTATCAAGATATTTTTCAAATTCCTTACGCTTAACCATATTCTTGTTTCCTATTTTAAATAGGAAAGAACACCCTCTTTGAGATAGCATATTACGAAGTGTTTTCTCACCTATCCCAGAGTATGCAGATGCTTCTTTTACTGTCATATTAAGTTTTAACCAAAAAGGTATTATTTTATTTTCTGTCATGTACCCTCCAAATTAAAATAGGACTTAGCATAAGCCAAGTCCTATTGTCTTTTTAATCATAATACTATGTATTACTATAATTATTGTTTCCTATTTACATAATGAAGAGAAACCTGATAAAAGTCATTAGCAAATTTATTCATATATTTATCCATAGCTTTCTCAACATATTGAACACCACTCTCATTCGTCAAATTAGGACAATTAAATGTAATATTTACGCTTGGAGCAAAGTTATTCTTAGTAACATTCTGACCAACCTTACTAGCATCAAAATTCATCTTAGGTGTATTCATTGGCAGATCACCTAGACTAATTTTACTCATTTTCTCCATAATTTCATTCTGAACTGGAACTAAATGCAATGTCTTAGCAAGATTTTCAATCTGTTCCTCAGTAAGAACAGCTTCACCTTTTTTTGCGATAATCGGTACTTCATCAGCTTCAAGCCCATTAGTACCTATATCCTGCACCAAATCAAAGGCTTTATCTTTGGAAGAGCCTCTATCTTACCAAGCTCAAGACCTTTATGATAACGTTTAGCATAACCATATTTACCTATTTTCTTAGGATGATCTTTTTCAAGCTTGTTCTTTGCTTTTGAAGCATTAGCAGGAGAACCAGCATTTGCAATCCACTTAACGATAAAATATTTGTTACCGATTTGCGTAAAACCATTTGCACCCTTGGAAGCATAATTACTAATTTGGCTTGATGCCTGACCGCTTGTGCTATAACCTTTTTTACTTAGCTTCTCATAAGTCCAATAATCATTAGACTTCAGCGCAGGTTTATTCGGGTTATTATTTTTATCATAAGTTACTTTGTGTGTTGATGAACTACTACCACCTGAGCTACCACCTGAGCTACTACCTCCACCAGAACTTGCAACACTTGAAGAAGCAGAGGCAATACCAGCCGCAGCGTTTTTTTGCAGCTTGTACTTCCGTATTGGCAGCATTTACAGCAGCATCGGCTTGTCTCTGACAAAGTCTCTCATATTCTGATGTGAAATTAGCAAGTGTCTGTTGTCTACCGCTTAGTACTTCAGCTTCCCAATTTGCACCAAGAATTTGTGAAGCGTAGAGTTTATTCTTTTCATCATCGTATTTAGAAGTACAATCTTCCCATTGCTGTTTTAAATTATTATAATAATCAACTTTTTCTTCATAGCTTGTTTTTAGTTGTTCATTACTATTAATTTGTGATTCAATAGCAACATATTGATTTTTGAAATTTTCAATATCTGCAAGATTATTTGAAAGAATTATACGTTGATATTCTGATCCTAAATATTGCTTAAGATTCATAGTATCTTGTGCTTCTGAAAAAGCATCGGATATTTCATTCCACTTATCTTTAAACTCATTAAGAGTATCAATATAATTATCAATATCGTCTTGTTGTTTCTTTAAATTAGCAACATCTACATCATATTGTGCATCATGTAATGAATCTTGAGCATCACGAATAGCAGAATTGTCTGTACTATATACAAATTGGCCATCCTTTAAAAGATATTTTGTCTTTTGAGAATTTGCTTTATTTAAATTGTAAATAGCTTCTTGTAACTTTTTCTGACGTTCATATTCATCATTTTCATCAGACATAGCGTCAATGACATCCTGAATAGAATCTTTTTTCTTATTAGCTTTTTTGATTTCATCATCATATACTTTTTGAATTGCTGATAAGATAGAGTCGTATTTATCTTTCTGTTCGTTAAGTTTATCATTATTCTTCTCAATAACATCAATCTTATCTTTCCATTTATCAATTTCGTCATCGAGAAGTTTTGTGACACCTTTAAGTGCAGCATCATAGATAGATTTTTGCTCATCAATCATGTCCTTGACAGCAGAATAGTATTTACTAGCAGAAATTTTACCATTCTTATACATTCTTTCAAGTTCATCAGAAACATACTGTGAATACTGCTGATATGTTATCTTACCTGCTTCGAGAAGAGCTTTCTGATAAGCCATGAATTTGTCAAGATATTCTTCGTTCTGCTTTTCGGCATCGCCGCCAGAATTTTTACCACCTGAACCAGATTTGCCAGATTTGCCAGAAGATTTATTATTTTTTAGCTTATTGTTATAGTTATTGGTTACACCTTTACTAGGAGTATACTTTCGTTCCTTACCACTTGAATCTGTTGGAGTAGTACTGAATTTCTTATAATCTACTTTTTGTGCTGCTATATTAGAAGATAAAACTTTACCAAAACTAGATATAGCAGAGCCAATTGATTTAAGAGAAGAAGAACTTCCCTTAATATCATAAGTTAGATTCGGAATATCACCACCAACAATCTCTTTACCGCCAATTTTAATAGCTGAGAAATGTTCAACTCCATTTACTTTTGGAGCAAAATTTATTGTAGCTTTGAAATTGCCTATCTGACTACCAAGTTCAGCAAATAATGTACTTACAGCATTTGCCATCTGTTCAATAGAAGCGTTAGTATTACCTGCTATTGCTTGTGATGCTAAAGCTTGATTATCTACACTATTAGTAAGACTATTTGCAATCTCGGAAGTGGTTGTTCCCATAGTACTTGCAATCTGGTCAGCCATATAACCGCCATTTTGAACAATATAAGCTAAATCTTCTGCAATAACCTGTGCGTGAGCAGTAAACTCATCTGAACCAGCCGTAATAGCCCCACTTGTAATCTGTTCAAGCGAATAGATACTGTCTTGATACTGATTAATGCCTTCAATAGCTGAAGCTAGGTCACTCTGAGCATTATCAAGAGCTTGATTTGTTCCATCGGATATAGCTTCTCCATTTTCGTTCCATGCTGCTGAATTATTTTGTAAATCATCCGTAAGAGCAGACAACGTTTCAGCCATAGAAGTATATCCATCAAGATATTCCGTAGCTGATATTTCTCCCTTATTATAACTATTAATAAGGTCTGACATACCAGAAGCTACTTGCTGTGTGGAATCCGTAAAGAATTGTTGTGCAGCCGCAGCTTGATCCGTAAACTCACTAAAATCGGTATTAGCTAATTCATCACGAATCGACTGGAAATAATCATGTGCTGAAATTTTACCATTCTGAAATTGCTGACTAAGATACGAAATACGATCACCAAAATCTGAACCATCAAAGAGAGTAGAGAAGGAAGGGATACTAGACTCTGTATTTTCAGCATTTTCAACTTCTTTAAGAGCATTTGCATAACTATCAGCAGACCATTTTCCATGTATTAGAAGTAACTGCTTGAATTGCACTGCCTGTCTGCTGATATGCCTGCTGTTGTTTCTGCTGATTAGCAACGACAGCATTAGTGGCATTATTAGATGCTTGTGCCATCTGATTCTGTAAATTAGTTTGTTCTGTCTTAAGTATTTCAATCCTTTGAGAGAGCTTTTCCAACATCTCAAGCCATGCGTTTAAGTATGTGGTAGTCGCACCTGTTCTTTGAGCAGGCATCAAATTACTATCACCATACATAGCTTCTTTGGCTATTTTAAGTTCATTTACAACCGCGTTTATCTGACCACCAAACGAATCAATACCTTGAAAACTAGGCTTGATATTAAATAACTCACTCCAAATCTCATCGAGTTTTGTTGAGCCATTCTCTATTGTTGTAAATGTAACACCTAGGTTTCTGAACTGATTATTAAGCTCACGTATTGACATTCCAGTGTTTTGTATTGCTTCGGCTTTGTCACCTACAAAGATTTTCTTTCCTTGAAAATAATCAAGTAAGTCCATCTGCTCTTTAAAGCTACTTAAATCTCTTGTAGCTCCAAACTTATTAAGTACATCAGAAAGATTGCTTATCTTCTGTGTAATGCCTTCCCATGCACTGTCAGAGTTAGTTTTTAATGCTTCACGAGCTAGTTTGTTAATTTCTGCTGTTAGAGACTGTACGTCTTTTGTTACGGACGGATCAATCTTTGCTCTATTGAGATTAAAGTTCTTGAATATATCAGCGTTGTTTAATTTTTGTACTGAAAATGAAGAAAATATATTCTGAATATCTTGTTTGACATGATTAAGATTTGCCTGTAGACTCTGATTAATAGAATTGCCGAGCTGATTACCTATCTGCTGACCTGTTTTCTGTGCAGATTGTGTAGCTCCATTTGTATTGATATTTCCCAGATTAATGTTTACTTTACTAAATGCCGTATTAAACTGAGAAATCATATTGTTGATTGCGGTCTGGTCTACTTTGACATTGTTTAGATTTATCTGAACCGCATTAAGTTGTTGAGTAAGATTTGTAACGACATCTTTACCCAATTTTGCTTGAACTTCAACTGTTGTAAGTTGCTTTTTCAAGGCTTCTATATCTGAATTTAGTTGCTGTTTAGACTTAGAACTGTCAAGACGTGCAACCAATCCTATTTGAAATTCGCTCATTGTCGTTTCCTTTCTGAAAATAAAAAAAATATCTATGTGATATAGATATTAGGAAGTAGAAAGGTAGGCTATTACACCTACTATTCCAGTTATTTAATTAGTACTCCTTGTTTTATTAAATCTTGTTTTAACATTTTAACTGCATTTTTAGCACAATACTTTTCAAACTCATAAAAGTACTTATGCTTAACAGATTCTTCCGTTGTCCATCCTCCATGAGAGCCTTCATTTGCTTCATATATCTGTAAAGCCCCATCCCATGACCATCCAGTTTTTTGTATCGGATAATACATAGCATCAGGATTCATAAATATAATACCGCAAGTCTCTGATAACATCTCTGTCATAGCTGACCTATAAAACTGCATGGTTCTGTGGTATTTCTTCGGATTGAATACATCATAATACTCTGACATAATGTACTGCTGTAATACTTCTAACAACTTATTACATGTATTCTGTACCGCCTTTGAACACGCTTTATTAATCTGTTTTTCAAGTTCTGCATAGCTTGTAATTTTAGCCATTAGCTTTGTCCTTGGCTATCTCTGCAAGTGCTGTAATAAACTTTGTCTGAAGCTCATCAGTCGGAACATCTTTGAGTGTATTATATAAATCTGTTACCAGTTTAGTAATTCCCTCCTGCTCCTTGATTATATTGTCGATAGCTGTATATACTGCTAACTTTACTCTGTGTTCTTTTCTTTTCATTCTTACATATGTAAACATTATTTATCTCCTTATTCGTTATTTATCTATTCCTATATATGTCTTTACTGTAAATTGTTCCATATCATTTCTAATTCAGATAATAGTATGTACTTACAATCACCATCATTTTTTTCAAGATTTGAAACCGCTTGATCATACTCTGATTTAGAGCTGAATACCCTTATAATATCTTCAATTGTCATTTTTCTTAAATAAATTGTGTTCATAAAATCACACTGAACAAGTGTATTTAATATTCTTTTTGTTAAATCATTCATAGTTATCATATTTGTTTCCTTTCTAAAATTTCAAAATCCTTGTATTGTCTGTAAACGTCTTGCATATCATAATCATAACTGCTTGTATTATTATCAGCACGAAGATAATAAGTTGAGAAATTTATCCCAACTATTCTATAAATTGTATTGTTGTACTTAATTCGATTTCCGATATTTAGCATAATTTTCCTTTGAGATTTTGGATTGAATAATCCGACAGAACTGATTAATGTGTATTAATGATATAGCTTTCAAGTTTCCTAAAAAGATTGTCGTTTAGGTCGATTTTACCTAGCTTAAAACGTGATAATACATCTTTGTCAATACCACAAGTATTAGCAATATAAACCTGCTTCTCACGCTTTGTACGCTCTATTAACTCATTGCGTAATTCTTCCTGTGTCATGCTTTTCCCCCCTTATTTTCTAGCTATTTATCTATTTTTGTAGACATAAAAAAATATTATCAGAGCCAAATACTCTGATAACTCTTTTCGTGCAGTTGGAAGGACAGATTACGTTTGAAATAATCTGCCCTAGTCACTGTAATTGTTTTGAACATCCGACAATAATATCGGCATTCGGTACTAATTATCAATACATTGCTGTTTGAGGACAATATACTGACAAATTTTATAATAAAGACTACTAGGAACACTCTACTAGCAATCATTACTATCGGTCGGGTAGGTGGAGTCATTTCCTACCCAAAATTTATAATAAACACTCAACTCAATTAAAAGTGAATACGGAAAAAGTGCATCTGATTATTTAACAGGTGTTCAAGAAATGTATCGTGCTGGTTTCGAGAATGCGTCAGAGATCCGCAAATACAAAAACAAAAAACGATTATCACGGAATGAGTTGAGTGTTATTATCAAGTGTGGAGCTGTTCACTCCATGTATTTTTGAATAGACGATTAATGGATAGTTTCCCACGTACTACTCAGCCTACGGTCTTTTCATACGCAGTACTTTCTTCCATAGGGAGATATTGTTTCCCCTTTAAAATTAAGCATTTTGTGGATTTTTCATAAATTTAAAGCTATATTTTTAGCACTTTTTCACAAAACAATTCATAAATTTGTCATAATGATTTCTAAAAAGAAAGTTAAGAATAGTTTGACACACATCGGAATTGTCATTTCTGAAAGCATATTTTACTAACAACATTACTGTTTCTTGATCTAAGTTGCTCGTAACACAATTTAAAAAATGATTCATACAATCCATTCTTAAATCCATATAACTTTTTTCATTATATTGTTTTTTATGTGTTTCGATATATCTAATAGAATTATTATAGGTTTTAGAAGCCTCAATAATTTTTTTATATTTGTATGTATTTCCTTTACCTTTGATATTTTCATTAAAGAATTTATGAACTGGAACTCTTGTTGTTCCCAAGGCATGACCAATAACTCTACTATCTATATTCTTGGCAATTATATCCATTGGACAATTCATTGAGCGAATTTTATCATCTTCAAACTCTTTATTATTTAGACTCTTTTTTGTGTTTGCAAAAAACTCAGGTATATCCTTACCTTTCATACACGGCAATCTTTTAATACGGTTAATTTCATTTACTACATCTATATCAAATTCCTTTTTAGCAAGATCAATACTAATCTGTCCGATTACAGATAAAATAACAAAACATTTTTTCAATTCATTTCCATCTACACCTTCATCCATCCCCTCATCATAGTAATAACTCAAAGCTAATTGCGCTGTATCAGTAGAAGTGCCAATAGATTGTTGTGCTGCTGCAATTTGATTATCCATTTGTGCAAAATCTTCTAATCTAAAATGATATGAACTATTGCCCTTTTCTGCCACACCATTAATAATAGTAGGATAATTTGTATAAGCTTTTCTCGCAAGCTCCGCAAGATCTGGTTGATTTGTTGTATACACAAAATCGGTGTCTTCATCCATTCCGGATGCTCTAGCTTGTACATCTGTTCCAATCATATTTATTACAATTACATTTCGTCCTAAATTTGCAAAATATTTGGATAATTTGTCTGAATAGACATTGTGAAAATGTAAAATATTATTCGGAGAATTATGAGGACTTCTAAAAGAAGCTAGTCTTTCATTATCTTTAAATCTTGCAGTATAACATTGAACTGCATCAGATTCTAGTTCAAAAATATTTTCTTCTAAAGGATTATCTCCAACCGCCTTCATAAGTAAAGCAATTGGATTTCCCATAACAGTTAGATTATCTCCTTCTTGTAATAATCTTCCTTGCTTAAAATATTCATTTTTCAGTTTGCTAATATCTTTGGTTTTTTTGTCTCTAAAGAAAGCTGTTTTTCTAAAATCTGGATTCCACTTTACTAAAGATAAAATAATCTCATTAATGTTAAACTTATTTTTTTTATTTTTAAGATACTCCAAATATGTCTCATCGTTTGTTTTTTTCAACGCTCTAAGATAATTTACTGACATATCAGCAATTCTTGAAAGAGTCTCTTTATCTGTGGAAGGAAGAGAATTATTCATTTGATAAGCCATTAACTGCATATCTCCCCATTTACTGGAATGAGCCGTTTTAACAATAGTAAACCAATTGTTCTGTTTTTCATATATTGTTTATAGTAATCAAATGCTTTCTTTTTTGTACCACCCATCATATCAATAAATTTAAGCCATTTAAGTGATTTGTCTGTAATCACAACATCAATATTTGCCAAACTAAGTTTACGTCCAAACAGGTCAATCTTTTCTGTGGTAAACTTATCATACTCAATATTATGTTCTGTACAATAATCCTTAAAAAACTCTTTGATATTGCCACGGAATAAACAACTCTTAAAGAAATGTGACCTACAATATATAAATCCATTCATATTTTTCGGAAAAACAGACTCATCAATCAGCCCCATACCATCCCATAAAACATTTTTTACACATTCATTTGATACATATTCAGCATCACACTCTTGTTGTATTAATTCTTTTTGAGTTACAACAGTATTTCCATAATTTCCATTCCATCTAATACCATTATTCTTAAGAGCTTCTTTTGTTTTTTCAATATATTTTATAGTTTCACTAGCTTTTTCTTTTTCAAAAGTAAAACCTTTTTTATTTATTAATTCTTCAACATGAGGATTATTAAAATCAATAACAAACTCTTTTTCTTCATAAGTATATGGAACAGATTTATTACTTACTATTACAGCTTTTTGTGGCTTTGAATATACTTCTTCGTCTGGTACAACTAACACTCTATTCAAAGGAATTTGTATATATCCATTTGCAACAGCAGTTGTTAAAGTTAAATATGCTGACAGCTCCACAATTTTAAATATTTTATCGGGATCTAGTTTTGATTGCTCATCCATTAAATCATATAATCCCATAGTCAAAAAATTAATAGCTTTATGATGTAAATTCTCACGGATAAATACACATTCACCGTCTTTTGCTTTACCGGGGGATCTCATGAGCATTTTATAATGTATCGGAGAACATCTCTCATTTTCTTTTGCTTGTTTCCTCTTTTTTGTGTCCTTTACTTCGGATGTAAATGTCACTCCATTCTTATAGTAATATGTTCTTAACTCATCCTTCTTAATTTTTATTGGTTCTTCATCATTAATCTTATATTCAGTATCATAATCAAATTTTAAAATAATAAAATCCTTGCTAAATTTACCATTTATTCTTGTAATACTTTCTTCAATAAATCTTAGAAACAAACTATCGGCTAATACAGCTCTTCTAGTATATATTTTATTTTGCTCTATCCATTCATTTTTTATCTTATATTTCACACAACCTTTTGATTTTAGGTCATTTAGATATATTTGATTTGCTTGTATAGATTCAATATATATTGGATTTAACAGTTTGGTATAGTTTATATTATTCTTGCCTATGTCAATCATCCTCCCATTCATAAAATTCTTTTGTACTATATCATTCTCTCTTTTACATCATATAAGTTGTGCTTTGAGTCGTTCTGAAATAATCATCTGGATTTTCACCAACAGCCGCTAATTCTTCTCTTGATTCCTCTATAAGCCTATTTATTTCATCCTCTGATACATTAAGTGCTTTCGCCATATCAGAACTTGTACAATAAAATTCTTCACCTGCTAACTGTGATAACTGAGCCTTTAACATCAGAAAAATCAAATCATATGTAAGACCTTGCTCTTTTCCACTATCTACCATTGACTCAACATGTTCTTTTGAAATATATTGTCCATAATTGGTTAAAATGTTCTGAATAACTGTTTCTCTAGTCATGTTCATACCCCTTTCTATATTCCCCACATCTGTTTCAAATCGTTTACATATCCCATCATTTCCGCATTACCTGTTTCCTTATTATCAGGATGATATGTATTCGCAAGTACACGATAGAACTTTTTCAATATAGGTTTGTCCTCTTCGGTCGGAATTAAATCTAATAAATTCTTCATAAGTTCATCTTGTTCTCTTGCAGCTTTCATAGATTTTTCATTTATTTCATTTTGTAACCTTACAACTTCCTCATATGCTTGTTTCCATACCATACGAAAATCATCTTTATACTTTTCTGGAATTTTTCCCATCTTATAATCCGAAGGATATTCTTCATAGATTGAATCTTTATAAAATATATTTTCCTGACCTTCATTTTCAATGTATATTACACATTTCCAAAAAGAAGGAAAACTATCAGTGTGATTATCCTTATCCCATCTGTATTTAACAGGACACTTACCTCTTTTGTCTTTTGTGACAATAACTGTCTGAATTTCATAAGTAATTAGTTTTCTGTTCTTCAAACTATTCAATGCTGAAAAAAGAATCTGCTCTAATTTTTTATTACATCTTTGATAAAAATGTCTAACTTCCCATGAGGTAATTCTATAATCAAGATTTTTTAATTTATTTTCTGGTGTTCTTCCATATTTATGACTTGCCATACCTAACATTTCCCACCAATTGCGTTTCGTAAATGTTCTTGTATAGCCTTCCTGTTTTGATAGGTACTGTAATAAAATCACTTCTATACACTGCACATAAATTGAATTATTACCTAATTTGCGCTTATCTTCTTTTGTTAATGGAGTATCATATATATCTGAAATAATAAATTTCTGTCCGGACTTTTCCCATTCAAAGTAACGTGCAAAATCTTCTAATTGATATTTCTTTGATTTACCGCTTTTAACTTCCTGCCCTAGCAATTCACATAGCATTTTATAGTTTTTAACAGTCATACCAATTTCAAGTTTCGATATATCAATACCGCCTACAGCATTTTGCGGTAGTAATAAGCTATTATCCTCTTCAAATCCTTGTATAAAATCCTTTTTTAATTCTTCAAGAGAACCAACCCATACATTTTTCAACTGTTCCTTATTCTGAGGCTTGTTGTTTTGGCTTAAAATATCGGCAATATTTATAGCAATAATCTTATCAAGCAAAGGATCTATGTCGCACGCATACTGTTTTAAAACACTTTCTTCTATATCCATATCCTTATATTTATCAGCATTCAGGATAATCTCTTTTGCATATGTGACTACTCTATTTGTATCTTCCTTCACTTCGTCAAGTGTTGGTAATTTTGTTATTCTTTCTGCTTCATCTGGTATAACAGATATATACTCTCTCCCATTCGAGACATAAAAAAATCTCTCTAATATTTTTGCTGTCTGATTTTTATTACATGGATTCAGATAATCCATATAGTCTGTTCTTTCTTCTGTAATAATAATTCATTCCTCCAATCTTATTCCAAAATATATTTTTTCAGACCATCAACACCAATGTCATTGAAAGCAATCTCCAATAAATCATTCTCTGTCAGTTCGCCATCGCCTACCAAATCCTGTAAAATATACTCTCCATCGTCCACTTCTTTTTCAAGTACATCTGCATTCAGTTCTTCATACTTTTTATAATATGTCTCCGAAAAAGCAATTCTGATTCTCTCTGACATTGACATATCGTATTTGTGAATCTGTAGTTCATCCAAAATATTTTCTACGTTATATCCCACAAAAACGTATAATTCACTTTCGGAATTAAATACCTCTGCTTTGATAAAGTCGATATTTTCATTTATAACTGCTTTATATTCCTTCAAAGTATCAAACACAACATCCTTGCACCACTCAGCATACTGTGGATATTTCAGAATGCTCTTATATTTTTTGAGCTTGTCTTTCCATAGCTGCTCCTTCTGCTTTTCTTCATTGATTCTGTCGTTCAGCCATTTTTCAACTTCATCCAATGTCATATAAACTGGCTGTTTCTTATCATCTAATGGTGATGCTACCTTGTCTGTATATGTACCTTTAACAAAGAATCTTTTGTTTGCACCTTTTAATTTATAGCCATGCTTACCTAACTTTTGTCTTAATATGATTTCTCTCTGTTCCATATAAATGTACCTCTCTTTCAATTTAATGTAGGCACACCACCATAAAGGTAATGTGCCTGTGATTCCGTCCAATATGTATAACCATTATCTTCAATGGTATTGTGATTCCGTTCAAATTATGTAATCAGCATCTTCACTGATATATGTTTTAATAAAAGGGGATTCGTAAATACGTTCTGAATTGTAACTATTCGCTTCAATAGTCGGTTGCTTCGTCTCACTGCAACAATAATCTCTGTTAATATATTGTTCTCCACTTGGAGATTGATTTTTACTGATTTGATTATTGAGTCATACCTTTACAATATTCTTTAAAATTTGGCATTCTCTTTAAATTACGCACAATGCTAATTGCATCATCAATTTTAATAATATCTTTCTCTAAGATTTGATCAAATTGTATCAGTTCATAGTTAGAATCTAATAAACATATTCCATTCTCATAATTCTGTTTTATAATATTGACAAATTCTTCTATTAATTCAGCTTGTGTCATGTCATCGTATTTCTTATTATTAGAAATTCTCTTGACATTTACAGCCTGTGTCCCCTTTTCTGTTTCCATTACATCAAATTCTACCTCTTCGCCATCTTTAAGTTCCTTGAATCCATCCATGTTCAACGCTGAAAAATGAACAAATATATCATTACCAACCTCGTCTCTGATGAATCCAAAACCTTTTTTGTTATTGAACCATTTGACTGTACCTAACATTTCAAATTCCTCCGTATTCTAAAAATTCTCTTTTATAGGATTGATTGCACATTCTTCTGCAAAGCCATCAATCAGCTTGTCAAAACAGTCAGGACAAATGTCTAGGTCAAGCATACTTCCATCATGTTCACTGCCATAGCCGATACGCTCATGGATGCTAATAAGCATCTGTCCTTCAAATACTTGTTCTGCCGTCCTTCCACACACATTACACCTTGTCAATCCTTTTGCCATATCTTCTGTACTCCTTACTTATTTTTCCATGTGATGTTTAATATACCATCTGATACTTCCTCGCCATGCGAACCTGTAGCATCCTTAACATTCTTAAACAGAGTGTATGATACTGATTCAGCGCATGTATGTCCTTTTTTATCCTCTTCCGATGGTATAAAGCTCCATGTTCTTATGTCATATTCATGTCCATCTATATTCAGAAAAATATTTCTGTTCCACTCTATATCATCAATGATAATCTCTGAACACTTCAGCTTTGCTTTAGTTACAACAGCTTTTACAAACTCCTCAAGCCACTGAATATATCCCTTGTCAGTTACATTGTTTGTAATCTCAAGATAGTTCTGGTCTGTAAAATCGCAACCAAGAGCCGAACTAGCGATAACTCTGCCATCCCATTCAACAACATCGAATGCAGATTTTTTGTCCTTGTAGTAGAATATAGACTCTGCTTTAATAGGTACTTCGCAAGCATACTCTATTACCATATAATCATAGTAACCATCAGAATACGGCAGATTCTTTTCTTTGCAGACCTTGATAAATTTATTCAATATCTCTTCTGATTCCTCAAACTTATCAAGCTCAAGTACTACCTCGTAATCTGGTGCTGTGTTTGTTTCATTGTCAATAAATCTTAATAATCTATACATGTGATTCTCCTTTCCTGTACAGGCAGAATAAGCTAAATGCTTGCAATTTCTTTTAACAATCGAACGGATTGACCGCTTTATATTATATTGTTCTCTCTTTAGTTACTTATTTTGTTATACTTGCAACCAATCTATCACGCATGGTTGATTTTGGTTTCTGTGGTTTTTCGACTGGTTTAGTCGCTAAAAAGTTAATGTTCATATCCATTGATAAATCATCATCTTCCATGACCTTTTTAACTCTGTCTTGCTCCGCTTTGATTGATTCAGCCAACTTATTAATAAAGGTTTTTGGGAATGATAGACCTGCTAAATAAAGCACTGTATCCTCTGTCTTACCATACCCGCAATAGTAATCAATCGGCTCACCGACAACATTAATAACATCGGCAACATCAATAGTATCTTTTGTATCTGGCTGTGATAAGCCGATATATTTGACTCGCTTATTAGGTTCAAGTGATACATAGATTCCTTCATTAATAGTGGAAAGTAAATCTTCCTTTGTTCCTGTTGCCTTATGGATCATTGCTATACCAGGAGTCTCTAACAATTTTTTCTGCTCCGCTATGTCAATCACACCTCTAATCGAAGTATTATTTGCCACATTAATATAGGCTTCAAACAAATTTGCAAAGCTACGATTGATTGAGAACTTGTCCTCTCTCTGATTATTGTCGAGTATAAAGATAGAGCATAACTCGTTCTTTATCTCTATAATCTCTGATAAAGCCTCATATGTGTTGATTCTAGCTTGCAATGATTCATTCATTGAAGGAAGTATGATAACAAGACCAACTTTCTTGTTTGGATTTTCAGCTATTACAGATGCTAAAAATGTTCCAAGCCCCGAACCTGTACCGCCTGCAAGTGAATACACCACAAAGATATACTGCTCTGTAATCTGATTATCAAGCGTATTCATAACATCATCAACCGACTCCGCTAACACTGCTTTTGCTTTATTTCTGTCTTTGCTTGCTCCCTCGCCATTTGAGATATGTAACTTGTTAGGACTATCAATTAAATCCAAGTCCTGCTTTGCAAGATTTATATAGTAAGATTTATAATCCTTGCGCTCCAACATCTTTACGACATTAGCACCTGCTGCACCTACTGCAATAAACCTTATGTCATTTTTCAATTCATTACTCATGTAATAAGATTCCTTTCATTTCTTTTCCTTTTGCTGTAATGTAAAACATATCAGCTTTGTTACTTTTCAGTTTAGAGGTTACATAACCTAAATCACGTAATCCCCACACTTTTCGATTGATTGTGATTTGTGAATAGGTATGTTCTTCTTCTGTATTAATCACACTTCCAATCTCACGAAGTGTCATGCCAGTACCCGGTGTTGTTGCATTGTTTTCTTCCAGAACTGCCAAGATACATAACTGTAACTTATCAATTTCCACCCATTTTCACCTCTTTTCAATACATGGACGATAGCCAATCAAATCATGTAAATGTAAAAAATTTTAGGCATTTCAGCCTTCATATATACATTCTCTCTTTTTCATTGACTTTTTGTGTAATTGTTAATGTTCAAAACTTTTGTTCTATTATCTATCAATATAATAAAACTGTTGCGGATTACTCCACGATTCATAAAATAATTTTGGAAATTGTGAGCGAATTGCTCAAGCTAACTTGAAAAAGTAAATTCCAGTGCAGAAGTAAATTCCACACTCATTTAAAA
>ERZ894180.1216-NODE-1216-length-16680-cov-156.217083_pt1 | contig 16680 bp, 9 predicted proteins | sample MGYA00380278_ERZ894180 | MGnify/ENA primary metagenome ERZ894180 (study PRJEB32331, sample SAMN06328450) | human gut metagenome | biome: human gut microbiome; feature: stool | host: Homo sapiens | collected 2013-02-24 ...
CAGTATTTATAGTGCTTGGGACAGTATATCTGACTCCGCCTGTAGCAGTTATCGATATTTCTTTGCCATCATCACTCTTATCACCGCCGTTTTTCACATACTCTGCGGCATGGCGGCCTGCTGCTGTTGCTTCCTCTGACACATAATCCACGAGGTCGTGCACATGAAGCACATTTCCACAGGCAAATACACCCGGCACATTGGTCTCAAGGCTTTCGTTTACAACAGGTCCGCTTGTTACAGGATTGAGCTCTACACCTGCTGTTTTTGAAATCTCATTTTCCGGAATGAGTCCGCATGAAAGTAAAAGTGTATCGCACTCGTAAAACTCCTCTGTTCCCTCAATAGGCTTGTTATGCTCGTCAACCTGAGCGAGAGTGATGCCCTCCACACGCTCCCTGCCCTTTATATCAACCACTGTGTGGCTAAGCTTAAGCGGGATATTAAAATCATCAAGGCACTGCACAATATTACGCTTCAAGCCTCCTGAATACGGCATGAGTTCTGCAACCACCTGCACCTTGGCACCCTCCAAGGTCATTCTTCTTGCCATGATAAGACCGATATCTCCTGAGCCAAGTATTACTACCTTTCGTCCCGGCATGTATCCCTCTATATTCACCAGTCTCTGAGCTGTACCCGCCGAGAAAATTCCTGCCGGTCTGTAGCCTGGTATGTTTAGGGCACCTCTTGCTCTCTCTCTGCAGCCCATCGCAAGTATTACTGTCTTTGCAGCGATATGGAAAAGTCCGTCTGTACGGTTCATAGCCGTGACTATTTTATCGTTTGACCCATTTTCGGACTCGTCACCGGTTGAGATATCCATGACCATCGTATTCAGTCTGTACTCTATGCCAAGCTCTTTGACCTCTTTGATAAATCTGCCGGCATATTCAGGGCCTGTGAGTTCCTCCTTAAAGGTGTGCAGGCCAAAGCCATTGTGTATACACTGGTTTAATATGCCGCCAAGCTCGCAGTCTCTTTCCAGTATAAGTATTTTATCTATTTTATTTTTCTTAGCGGAAGCTGCTGCCGCAAGACCTGCCGGGCCGCCTCCTACTATCACAATATCGTAAAATTCCATATTGTCCCCCTATGTTAATCTGATATTAACCCAATATCAATCTTTCGTTACCTGTCTCTTTGAAGTAAGACAGACTATCCGCGATTCTTGCTCATTCCAACAACTATCTTTGATTTTCCACCGCTTTTAGTGATGTCAAGTTGCGAAATGCCTCTCTCCCTGGCGATAATCTCCATAGTTCTCGGAGAACAGAAGCCTGCCTGGCACCTGCCCATTCCGGCTCTGGTGCGTCTCTTCACACCATCAAGCGACTTTGCGCCTAACGGTCTGTTTACCGCATCCATTATCTCGCCCTCCGTAATCATCTCACAGCGGCAGATTATGTTACCATACTCAGGCTTTTCTTTTATCAGCTCTTTATACTCATCCTCTGAAAGCTTCTTTGGATTTAAAATACCTTTTCTTGTCTCGATAAAGTCCGCATTTTTAGAAGGCTTAAAAAGCCTCTCAACTATTGCTGCCACTCTCTCACCGATAGCCGGTGCACTTGATAAGCCCGGTGACTCTATACCTGCACAGTCCACAAAAAATGGTGCATCTTTAAGCTCCTCGATGATAAACTCATGTCCGTCCTCATGTGCACGGTTTCCTGCAAACGATGTGATGACCTGACGCATAGGAAGTGACGGCACCGAACGTGTGCCGGATGTCATAACATGCGCTAAGCCCGCTCTTGTTGTATTTGTACCATCCTTGTCATCATGATCATCTGCTGTAGGTCCGATTAGGATATTTCCGTGTACTGTCGGGGTTACAAGCACGCCCTTGCCGTATTTTCCCGGAAGCTGGAAGATTGTCTTGTCAACGATACCACCAGCTGCCCTGTCTAATAGCTCGTACTCTCCGCGCCTTGGTGTGATATGGATTTTGTTTTCACTCACCATGTTGTGAAATACATCAGCATATACACCAGCTGCATTTACAACGCAGCGTGCATGAATTTCTCCATTTTGAGTAATGAGAATATAGCCTGCCTGCTCCTTTTGTATCTCCTTCACCTCGGTGTTAAATAAAAACTCCACACCGTTTGCCGCAGCATTCTCAGCAAATGCAATATTCATGCCAAACGGACATACAATGCCTCCTGTCGGGCAGTAAATAGCTGCCACCACCTCATCAGACAGATTCGGCTCCATCTCATGTGCTTTCTTTGAATCAAGAATTTCAAGTCCCGGCACGCCATTTGCGATTCCCTGATTGTAAAGCTCCTTAAGCCTTGGCATATCGTCCTCGCTAAAGCACAAAATCAGCGAGCCGTTTCTTCTGAACTCAAAATCAAGCTGCTTCGAAAGCTCGTCCATCATCTCATTTCCACGGATATTCATCTGTGCCATAAGTGTACCTGTCTTACAGTCAATTCCGGAATGGACAATAGCACTGTTTGCCTTTGAAGTGCCACAGCACACGTCCTCCTCCTTTTCCACCACGCAGATGGACAGGTTATATTTCGATAGCTCTCTTGCACAGGCGCTTCCCGATACTCCCGCTCCTATAATTACTACATCATACATGTTATTTTCTCCTACCAATTTCCATATATATTTTTACTTTCAGTCATCCTTCGCCCAGTTAAATGCGCAGGCGACAGCCTTTTTCCACATTTTAAGCTTCTTTTCTCTCAAATCAGCCTCTATCTCCGGCTCAAACACACGGTCAATAGCCCAGTTTCTCTTTATATCATCCATGCTGTCCCAATAGCCCACTGCAAGCCCTGCGAGGTACGCTGCGCCCATGGCTGTTGTCTCCACACACACAGGCCTATTGACCGGTGCATTGCTGATATCAGCCTGCATCTGCATGAGCAGATTGTTGGCACTGGCGCCGCCGTCCACCTTAAGCGATGTGAGATTGATGCCCGAATCAGCCTTCATTGCCTCAAGCACATCATTTACCTGAAATGCCATTGATTCCAGAGTGGCCCTTATGACATGGTACTTGTTTACACCTCTCGTAAGCCCCACAATGGTTCCTCTCGCATACTGATCCCAGTATGGTGCCCCAAGCCCTGTAAATGCCGGCACCACATAGCAGCCGTTTGTATCCTTTACCTTTCTCGCCATGTACTCTGAATCAGTTGAGGAATCGATAAATTTCATCTCATCGCGGAGCCACTGTATTGAGGCTCCTGCCACAAATATTGAGCCCTCCAGCGCATATACCACCTTGCCGTCTATGCCCCAGGCTATTGTGGTTACGAGTCCGTTCTTTGATGAAACAGGCATCTCACCTGTATTCATGAGAAGGAAGCAGCCGGTGCCATATGTATTTTTGGCTTCTCCTGCCCTAAAGCAGGTCTGTCCAAAAAGTGCTGCCTGCTGGTCTCCTGCCGCTCCCGCGATAGGAATCGGTCCCCCGAAGTACACCGGATTCACCTCACCATACACACAGCTTGACGGCATAGGCTTTGGAAGCATGCTCTTTGGTATGTCAAGCTCCTTAAGTATCTCATCATCCCACTTTAAGGTATTGATATTAAACATCATGGTTCTTGATGCATTAGAATAATCCGTAACATGCACCTGCCCCTGAGTGAGCTTCCATATAAGCCACGTCTCGACTGTTCCAAACAAAAGCTCGCCTCTTTCGGCTCTCTCCCTTGCTCCCGGCACATTGTCAAGGATCCACTTGAGCTTAGTTGCCGAAAAATAAGCATCTATCACAAGACCTGTCTTTTTCCTAAAGTTCTCGGTAAGCCCCTTCTCCTTCAGTGAATCCGCATACTCTGCCGTGCGCCTGCACTGCCATACTATCGCGTGATAAACCGGCTCTCCCGTATTTTTGTCCCACACAATCGTGGTCTCTCTCTGGTTAGTAATGCCTATCGCACATATGTCGGCTGCCGTAGCCTGTATATTGGCCATTGCCTCCTTTGCCACCTCAAGCTGTGTGGCCCAGATTTCCTCTGCATCGTGCTCCACCCAGCCCGGCTTCGGGAAAAACTGCGTAAATTCCTTCTGTGCCACGCTGCACATCTCGCCCTTCTCATTGAAAAGTATACATCTGTTGCTGGTAGTGCCCGCATCTAATGCCATAATATACTTTGCCATGTAAAAATCCTCCAACCAATTATTCGGTACCTAAATACTACTATTATTATAGCATGATATTTAAGCTATTTCCATAAAATCAGTACTCACAGACTTCGATTTCAAGCATATGTCCTAAAATCTTTAATTCATCTGAACAATCTCCGTAAATCACCACAAAATGAGGCTCCCAGCCATCCTTTACACTTTGATTTACAATATCATAGCTCTTTTTGTCTGTCCTTACTACAATTGATGTTCCGCAAAACTGCTTAGGCTTGTCGAGAGCACTTCCTGTTGTGACAAAAAATCTAAAGCTTCCATCTGCTTTTTGTCCTACTCTGAACACTGTGACTTTGTCAGCCGCCTTACAGCCAAAGTCCATTACAGGGCCAATCTTTCTGTTCGGATGCACTCCGATTGTTGCACCTGTATCCTCTCTTGAGATAGAGCATGCAGCTGTTCCGCAATGCCAGAATGTAATGGTATTTTCACTCTCATCAAGAGACACCGGATCTCCGAAAAATACCGCCTGCTCAGATAATTTCATTCCAATATACATAGAGAGTGCTCCATATGTATCAGCCTCACAGCTTGCAGCAACACCCATATCATTTAGCATAGCAAGCACGCCACAAACAGGTGTTCCAAACGCGGTAAAGAAATCAGGCCAGCATCTTGAAGATAGTGCTCCAATATTATTTTCATCTACATACTCCTTATATGCCTTGCACAGTCTCGCAAAATCCTTTCGATTATTGTCAGGAGTCTTGTCAAGACCAACAGTACTCTTAGTCATTTTATCGAGATATTCACTGCACTCATCATCGGTATAGCCCTTTGCCATATCAATAAGCTCTCTCACCTCAATTGACTCAAGTGTTGCTCCGAATACCTTTTGCATGTCAGCATCCATTGCACGTCCAAATCCAAATCCCTGCGGTGTATGTCCGACTGAGGCAATCCTTAGATTTTTAAGCTCATTTTTAAGCCATGCTGCACGAATACAGGCACTAATTGTTTTCTTTGTCCTCTCTTCCTGTGGAGCTCCAAAGATATATTCAAAGTTACCATCCCTAAACGCAGCCAATGCATTTCCTGCCGAATATGCTCCCGTCAATGAATTTAATCTCAACCGGCCTCCATCTATAACCGGCTCACGAAGTGTCCAAAGCAGTACCGGACACGAAAATCTTTTAAGAACCTCACTCGCATAAGCTGCATTTGCAAAGGTTATATTCTGTAAAATTATCAGGGATGGCTCTATTGTATCAAGAAAATTAGTTAAATCCTGAATTGATAAAAGCATTTTATCTGGTACAATTGCAGCATCCGTTATTGTATTTAATAAGTCTATTGATTTTTCAAATTCCTTCTGTGCGCTCTCCAAATGAAATGTCGGAACCCCGACCGGCACATATGCCACCTGAAATTTTGTCATATATTTTACCTCCAATAAAATTTTCAAAAACTACTTAACCATAAGCAGTATTCCTGATATAAAAAGTAATATGTAGGTGAGCTTCATAAATATTTCCTGGCTCATCCTCTTTACAAGCACTGAGCCTGCTGCCATTCCCGCTATCAAAAACGGAATCGATATGCATTGAGTCATAACAAGCCCTGCATTCCACATTCCCGCACATATATCCTGAACAAGTATCATCGAATTTAATATAATCCAAACAGTAGAAATAGTTGCTCTAAAGCTTGTCTTTTCCTTTATCTCATTGGATAAATACCCTATCAGAAGCGGTCCGCCTGACACAAACATACCATGAACTATTCCCGCACCAATAAGTAACAGCATTGATTTCCATGATGATTTTTCTTTTGTATCACGCTGCCTTTGCCCATATATGCTGTAAAACCCATGTATTGCAAGAAATATCACAAAAATACCCAGAAACTTGTATAATACTGCATCATATCCTGCAAGTGCGTTCTTTAGAAAAAAGCCGCCAAAGATTCCTATAGCCATGACGATGACTACCTTTTTCAACTGCTTCCAGTCTACATGTTTCCATTGTGTAACAAAGACATACACTCCGGCAAGAATACCAAGCACATTTAATATCGGCTTAGCGACATCATATCCCACCAGAATTAGGCTTGGAGGCATTGCGAGGATGGTCCCCGCAAAGCCTGTAATGCCCTGAATCACATTTGTCAGAAAAATTATTATGTAAAATAAAACAGTGTTCATTTATTTGACTCCATATTTTTCTCTGATTTCTTCAAATATATCAGCAAACTCACTATTTTTTCTGTAGAAGGCAGGCGTATAGCCAAGCTCGGCTGATACTGTTATTTCTCCGCCGTGATACTCTTCGCCTGTCCACAAATGTACCCATTCATCCTGTGGCAGATACACATCCCATTCATGCTTATCCTGCTCATAAACAGGTGCTATCAGCATATCTCTTCCAAAAAGATACTCATACTGTATGTCATAAGCTTTCTCATCAGACTCATAATGCATGAACAAAGGTCTTTGCACCGGATGTCCACTGTCTGCATTCTCTTCAACAAGTGTCTTTGTATACGGTGCAAGCATCGTGTATACATCAACGAGTCTCGCCAGCCGCTCCATGGTATCCTCATCATCGTAATACTGAAAATTGGTATCCGGTCTGTTTCCCTCATGTGTCCTCATAAATGGTGTAAACATCGCCATCTCAGCCCATCTGAGAAGCAGCTCCTTTGTACGAGTATTATCAAAAAGCGATGTATAGCCTCCAATATCACTATGCGTGAGCCCACATCCCATCATTCCTGCACTAAGTGCTCCGCAGATAACAGATGCGAGTCCATCATGTATTGTAAAGTCAACAGACTGATCGCCGGCCCACAGCAATGTGCAGTATTTCTGGCTTCCGGCACCTCCGGCACGCATGAAGTAAACCACATCTCCAAGCTTTCCTGACTCTTTTACTGCCTCATAGTTACACTTTGCCCATAGCACCGGCCAGTGATTGTGCTCAATCATAGGTGATTTGCCGCTGTATAAGCATATATCATCTGTAGGCAGATACTCTCCAAAGTCTGCCATCCAGCCATCAATGCCTATACCAAGTGTGTATTCTTTAATAATATCCTTAAACCACTCGAATGCCTCCGGGTTTGTGAGATCCACAACTCCACAATAAAATTCACCAAAATCCACGAGATAATCACTGCCATCTGCCTTTGTTGCAAAATAGCCTTTTTCCCTGCCTTCCTTATAGAGCTCACCATCATTTACCAGATATGGATTAACATATCCTAAAAATTTTATGCCATTTGCATTTATCTCTTTAATCTTCTTTGGCAGATCCGGATACATTTCCTTGTGATATTTCCAGTCCCATTGGAGTCTCTTTCCGAATGATGTCACTCTCTTTCCGCACCAATCCTGGCACCATATGCCAGCTACCTTGATGTTCTTATCAAGGGTCTTATCAAGCAATCCAAATGACCTTTCATTTCCACCCTGAACACCAATTATGAGCCCATTGTATACCCAATCCGGGAGCTTTGGCTGTCTTCCAAAATATGCTGTAAGTCTCTCAAGCAGTTTGAGATATGTATCAGCACACTCTATACGGATCTGCTTAGGCACCTCCCAGATCTGCAGCTCATGAAAGCTGTCATTTCTGAAATCAAAATCAGCATATGCTGTTGAATCCACATGCAGATAATATTTATTTGTGGAAACAAAGGTTGGCTGTGGATAATTTGTGTTGTAATAGTCTCCTCCTGCCTTATTTTCTACATCCGAACGCCATGTAACGTAGGTTGTCTTATCACGTCCTACACCCGGTTCAGATGTCCAGATAGGAAAATTTCTTCCACGCAGATTAAAGTAAGACATCTGCTCACCGCAGCCATAGCATTTTTCCTCTTTATCTGCGGCTACCCTAAACCAGAATCGGTTAATCCTGTCATCCTTTTGTTCAAAATCAATGGTACACAGATTTTCGTCACATTTAATTTTCGCAATGATATAGCTTTCAAAGCATAGTCTGACTGTATCAGCTGTCTGAATCACATCTGTGAGCTTTAGTGGAAAACGCTCGGTAACATAATCTGTTATCTTGAAGTTACCTCTGTACATATCAACATCTTCCTGTCCTACTCCGACATAAATCATCGGTCTTTCTTTGCTATGCTCCAGAATCCTTTTTTCTCCCACAAAAAGCTGAAATTCATTATCATTTACTTTAATCTGCATTTAATAACCTCCCTAAGCTGTCTTTTTACGCTTGTTCATCTCTTTCACAATCAGAACAATTGTCTCAATCACAAATATTGCTGTTACAATAGCAATTCTTACTACATTTTTGTTCTCTGTTGCAATTCCTGCAGGCGAGAAAATGAAATACTCATATACCAGGAATGAAACAAGCCAGATTGCAAAAGCATTTTTATGCTTCCATGCTGTCATATCATAGCCATCATTTCTTGAAGCACTCTTGTCAAATACCTTTGTATTTGGTGCAATCTTGCTGCATACAAAGATGATTACAAGCATGATAACAAATGAGATAGCGTATATATACATATAATTAATTCCACTAACAGCATTTGTGAATGGTGTGTCAATATGTGGGAAGATAAACTTGTAGCATGCGTAGAATGCAATATGGAATATTGTTGCACATATTGCTCCAAGCTTAGAGCCCTTCTTTGAGAACATTCCTACAAGCACCATTGTAATGATAGGAATATTATAAAAACCTGTAAAGCTTCGTCCGAAATCATAAAGTCCTGTGCTAAGCACATCAAGGAATGGTGTAAAGATAATGGCAAATGCTGCAAAGCCCCATCCAATTTTCTTTGCAAGTTTTACTGTAGCTTCCTCTGAGAGATTTGAGTTAAAAATCGGCTTATAAATATCAATCATAAATACGGTACTAGCTGCATTGAGAAATGAATTATAAGTTGAGATAATTGATCCAAACAATGCTGCACAAAACAGTCCTACAGCCGGCCATGGCAATGACCTAGCTACAAGTGAAGGATATGCAAAATCCTTGCTTGTAAGACTTGGTACAAGTCTTGCTGCGATTACTCCGGGAATAACAAGAAGTAATGGTACCATCATCTTTAAAAAGCCTGAAAGTAAAACTCCCTTTTGTCCTTCCTTTAAGTTTTCAGCACCAAGTGCTCTCTGAATAAGTACTTGGTTAGTACCCCAGTAAAACAGATTTGCAAGCAGCATACCTGTAAAAATACATGCAAATGGTACAGGATCATTTTTTCCACCAATCGCATTGAGCTTTGCCGGTTCAGATGTAATAACATCCTTCACACCGACAATAAATCCACCTCCGCTTAATTTTCCAACAGCTATAAAACCAAATACGACTACAAGCACTGAGCCTAAAACAAGTAAAATTCCATTGATTGTGTCTGATACAGCTACTGCTCTCATACCTCCAAGTACGGCATATAGTGCACCAATAATACCTACAAGCACTATAAGAATTGTAAGTGCCATACCCTCGCTGATTCCAAATACTGTAGCAAAATCAAAAATCTGCTCAAATGCTATAGCGCCTGCGTACAGACATACAGGAATTCCGATTACTAAATATCCAATAAGAAATAGGATAGAAACCATACGGCGTACACCAACGCCATACCTCTCCTCCATAAACTCCGGCAGCGTTGTATATCCTTTTCTAAGATACATCGGCAAAAACACAAAAGCCATAATAATTGTGGCTATAACCGCTGTTGCTTCCCATGCCATGCCTGACATATTAGCTGCATATGACTGTCCCGACAAACCTACCAGATTTTCTGCCGACAGATTCGTAAGCAGCATTGAGCCTGCAATGAAAAAACCTCCAAGTCCATTTCCGGCAAGGAAATAACCCTTTGCCGTTTTCTGGTCATCGCTATTCTTCACTATCTTTCCTGAAATAATTCCAACCAGTGCTGTGAAAAGCACAAATGTCACCAAAGTAAATACTAAATGCTCCATAAAATCCTCCAATTTAATAGAAAAAATATACATCGATTTGTTGAAACTAACTATTCACATTCAATCTCTCACATGATATACTTTTTCTGAAAATTATTTCCCACGCAACCGAAAGTACAGTAATATGTCCAGTATTCAGTCTTTCGGTCACGTGGTTTTTTTAATAATAAAGTTCCTTATTCTCTCCAAGCAATCCAGGATATGCCCCTTGTTTTATCAATGGTTCTCTATCGGGATGTGCTATTACCCACTTATTTCTTTGCAAAAGCAGTCTCTCTTCTCCTATAGCAGCTTCATCTGCCCCTCCATTATTGAGTGGTGTATTGGTTCCCCGTGGAAGAATCACAACATTCTTAAATCCAATATCTGACACCCTGCATGGTGATAGATGAAGTGTCGTCTGGTACATCTCTATTGCTGTACCCTTTTCCACAAAAAATACCTTTGCATCTTCAATACGGTATGTATTGTCTTTTATCTCCCAGGTATGCCCCAGCACCAGCATAAAGTCAGTTACCGCTATATTGATTTCGCTGCCCTTATGGTACTCAAAACCATTGTATGTGGTGTTTCTGCCATTACAGTAGCCTATCTGTATAGGCATCTCTCCATATATACGATTTTTAAAAAACTCTGCTATATGTGTACGTTCAAGCTCTTCTACTGAAGCCACATATATATTTCCTTTCTCAGGAATTACAGTATTTTGTTCCATAAATGAGATAAGTTCGTTGCAATTGATATTTGAAATCACCCTTCCGTAGGTTTCAAAACATGGATCAGTGACACTGTATATAGTCACAGAATTTTTTTCATTCAAATGTTTTAACATATTTCCCCCACTTATCTTTGCATTGCCTTGACAGCCTTTATAGTAGCGCAGAAATCTTCTTTTCCAAAGCCAAGCTCCATTGCCTTGTCATATACCTGCTTTGCAGCGTTTTCTCCTTGAAGCTTTAATCCACTCTCCTTTGCCATATTCATGCAGATATTCACATCCTTGTACATGTTTTCAATCGAAAAGGCAGTGGTGTAATCCTCATTTTTGATTGGCACATTTTTGGAATCCAGATAAAAGTTCTGTCCACCGCCATATGAGATAGCTGTAGTATAGCTTTCTATATCTATTCCATATGCCCTTGCAAGTGTCAGCGTCTCATTTACACCATTTTGAATCTGTGATACAAGCGCGTTATGGCAGATTTTCATGACCAGACCTTTTCCGTTTCCACCCATCCTGATGATATTTTCTCCCATATAGGAAAGAATTGGCATAGCCTTCTCACACGCTTTTTCATCTCCACCGACATATATTCCGAGCTTTCCTGCAATAGCAGCAGGCTTCGATTTCACAACCGGTGCGTCCACAAACTCTGCACCCGTCTTCTTTACCATTTCAGAAATCTCCACAGAAACAGATGGATCTATCGTGCTCATATCAATACAGAGCTTTGTATCATCAAGTGCCGGTAAAACCTCCTTATAAATAGCCATCGAATGCTCTGACTTTGGAACCATTGATATAATTACGTCTGATTTTTCTGCCAGCTTAAGCGAACTGCTGCAGCCGATTGCACCCTTGCTCTCCAGTAGCTCTACCTTCTCCTTTACGAAATCAAATACATATACCTCATCATCATGCTTCTTCACTATATTCTCACTCATGGACTCCCCCATGATTCCGAGTCCTACAAATCCAATTTTCATTGCTTACAAACACCTCCCTGTTTCATCTATTCTGTAACTGTATTATCCCATGCATTCTGGAATGTCTCAAGTCCCTGTCTGGTATATGCATGTTTGATACTGTCCTTGTATACTGCAAGGCCTGTTGTAACGATATCTGCTCCTGCAACCGCACAGTCTACAATCTGCTTAGGTGTACGGATAGCCGCACAGATAATCTGTGTCTTTCCCTTATATCCGTAATTGTCATAGATATCTGAAATAGCCTGAATGTACGCTTTACAATCCTCTCCATTTGCCTCTTTCCAGCCGATGAAAGGTGAAACAAAAAGCGAATTATTCTTTGCCGGCAGAATAGCCTGTGCTGGTGAGAATACGAGTGTCACATTTGTTCTGATTCCCTCTGCCTCGAGTCTTCTTGCTGCCTGAATACCGGCCTCTGTGCACGGAATCTTGATAACAAAGTTGCTGCAGATAGCTGAAATCTTTCTTGCCTCTGCTACCATCTCATCTGCATCATCAAGGTGTGGGTTGATTTCAACCGAAATAGGGAATTTCTCGTATCCCTCGATTCCTTCCGCCTTAACCCAGTCTGCCATCTCACTGATTACAGTAAGGAAAGGCTTTCCGCTTACCATTATGTGGCGTGGATTTGTTGTCACTCCATCAATACCAAATGTATGGTAGGCCTCCTTGATTTCTTCGATTTTTGCACTGTCCAGAAAATACTTCATGATTGCTTCCTCCTTGATAGTTAGTTAAATTTGTTAATTAATTGTTGTAAAAAATATAAGCCGTTATGTTTTTCTCTTGGCTTCTGTTTGTATTATATTACTATAGCATTGACTTTTCAATAGTATATAACGTTGCAAAAGCATTTTCAGCTATTTGTTTAAATTTATTAATCATTTTTTGTGCAATATGCAATAGCCATAAAAAATAAGCAGATAAAACTACTTTTTATTATAAAAAACCACCCGGAACTTTTTTTGCGTTCCGAGCGGTTTTTTAGTTAATCCTGTGATTGTACAGCTCTATCCTTATATGTCAGCTATTATTATCTACTTGCTACAGCTCTTCCTCTACCATGCTCTTCTCTCTGTTGAACGCATCATAGATACATGGAATTACTATAAGCGTAAGGATGGTTCCGTATACGAGACCTCCTATTATTGCGATTGCCATCGGCTTTATCATATCTGAGCCATCTCCGATACCTATCGCCGATGTAAACATTGCGAGTATGGTGGTCATCGCTGTCATCAGTATTGGACGAAGCCTTGTACGGCCTGCGTCTATGATTGCCTCATGCTTGCTCATGCCCTCTCTCCTGGCCTGATTGATGTAATCAATGAGCACGATTCCATTATTTACAATGAGACCTGCCAGCATGATAAAGCCAAGCATTGATATGATTCCAAGCTCATTTCCCGTGATGAAAAGAGCTATAAAGCCTCCTGTAAACGCAAGAGGTATACAGAACATGATAATAAACGGTGAAAGCAATGACTGGAACTGCGCCACCATGATAAGATAGATAAATATCACTGCAAGCACAAGCATAAGTCCAAGCTGACTCATTGACTCATTTATTGTCTCATCCTCGCCCTCCATATCTATTGAATAGCCATCAGGAATACTAAGTTTATTAATTTTTGATTTAATTTTATCGCTTAGTAATGTTACATTATGGTTTTCATCAACCGCACCTGATACTGTAATATATCTTGTCTGAGCATCTCGATGAATGGTACTCAGTGTCTGTTCCTGCGAAATAGTGCAGATATCACTGAGCGGAATCTCCTTTTCACTGCCATCATTATCCTTATAGGTAAATGTAAGGTTTTTGATGTCGTCCACAGTCACATCAGACTGCTCTGCAGATTGTAAGTATACCTCATAGTCCTTTATGTCGGTCGTAATGGTTGTTGCGCTCTTTTGAGATGATATCTCACCGGATACGAGCTGGTATACCTGAGCCACCGTATAGCCATACTTTGCTGCTTTTTCCTTATCCACAGTTATCTTAAGCTCATTGGTTGTATCGCCAAGACCGTCATCTATATCTGTCACGCCCTTTGTATCCTTAAGGATATCTGCCACATCACCTGCAAGCTTCTGCAGCTTGTCTATATCATTACCCTTAATCCTGACAGAGAGACCACTTCCGAAAAACTCTGATGAATCCATAGCTTGTGAAGATGCTGTTACCTTGCAGTCCAGATTCTTTGTGCGTTTTTCAATTTCATCTATTACCTTATCCGATGAAACATCCAACTTCTCATCAAGCAATATATACATGCTCACGCTGTCGCTTCCTGAGCTCATCAGGTTCATGGTCGAGCTGCCGCCTGCTGTAGCTCCTATTGTGTCTATGCCCTTTATATCAGATATTTTGTCCATGACCTTATCAGACAGCTCTGTAAGCTGCTTGAAGTCGAGCTTTTCGTCATCCTTCGCCTCTATGGTAAGTGAAATCTGATTTGACTCCATGTCCATATCCATAAATGTCATTCCCCTTGACATGCAAAGTGCGCCACTGCCGACTAAAAGCACTACTGCCGCAATAAATACCACCGGCTTAAATCTAAGACATATGCCGAGCACATTTCCATACCAGTCCTTAAAACGGTCAAACCATGGATGCTTTATATCCTTCGTCTTTTTGAGCATGCCTGAAGCAATTGCCGGTACAAATGTAAGTGCCACTACAAGAGATGCCATAAGAGTAAATGCCACAGTAAGTGCCAGGTCTACAAAGAGCTGTCTCGTGATTCCATCAGTAAAAATGATTGGCGCGTACACACTTACCGTGGTAAGTGTAGATGCAAAAATGGCTCCTGCTACCTGATTTGCACCCTCAACAGCCGCCTTCTTTACCGAATATCCCTCTCCCCTTAATCTGTAGATATTCTCGATTACTACGATTGAATTATCCACAAGCATTCCTATTCCAAGCACAAGTCCCGACATTGAAATGATATTTAAGGTGATATCCGTAAAATACATAAGCACCACTGCCACAATAACCGATAGCGGTATAGATGCTGCGATAACAAGTGTTGGCTTTATATCCTTTAAGAACAAAAGCAATACGAAAATGGCAAGTATTGCTCCCACTATCATATTCTGCATCACACTTTTTACAACCATGTCGATGTATACGCCCTGGTTCATAAGCACTGTGGCGTGTAATCCGTCATTTTCCTTTTCCAGCGAATCAAGCTTGTCCAAAAGACGGTCTGTGACATCTCCTGTAGAGTAGCCGGTCTGCTTCTCCATGGAGAGTATTATTCCGGGATTACCGTTGACTATCGCATATGTCTCATCCGAGTTGTCAGTCATCTCAACATCTGCCACATCACCGACATGAATAGGAGCTATTCCATCAAGCTTCATATCCATAAGCACTAGATTTGTTAAATCATCAATTGATTTTATCTCATCTCCCACCTGTACTATATACTGCGTGCCATTTGAATCATTTACATAGCCTGCAGGCATATCAAAATTCTGTGCGACGAGCAGCTGCGAGAGTGAGTCAATTGTTAAAACTGCATTTAAGTTTGACTTGTCAAGTGCATCATCCTTACTCTTTTCAAGCTCCTTCTTTGAGCTGTCAAGAGATGCCGCTGCTGTTGCAAGCTGTGCCGACTGCTGTCCTATGCTTATCGAGCTTATAGCTGCCTGACTGTTTAGATTATCATAGGCATCTAAAAGTGCTGTCTCTCCTTGTGCTATCTGGTCAAGCCCACTCCTGCACTGCTCTATACCTGTATTCACCTGAATGAGAGTCTGTGCTATCGCTGACGCTGCCGCAGGCAGATCATCTGCTGTGTTTACGGTGATTCCAAGCGCCGAGAGACCTGAAAACTGTGTTGCAATCTGCTTATCAACCTGCTCAAGCTGCGCTTTGAGTGCTGTGCCCGCTTCACCCGGTACATTTGCGCCCTCTTTGAGTGACGGAATTGTCTTTGTATATGTATCACTATTCATGAAGTCTGAAAGAGCTGACTGAATTGTTTCAAGCTGGCTCTTCTGCTCATTTAAGCTTGCAAGAGTACTCTCTAGCTGAGTCTTCTGCTCTGCAAGCTTTGCCTTTTGCTCCTTTAGCGTATCCACTCCCGCGCTCATCTGATCCGATGCAGATGTGATTGCGTTTTGTCCGCTCTCTATCTTTGCGCTTGCATCATCCATCTGACTTTTTGCATCGTCAAATTTCTTTGAAACGGCATTATTTATTTTCTCATTGAGCGCATCTATCTTGGCCTGATTCATCGTGACCTGTATCTGCTCGGTGAGCTCACCTGTCGCAGTCACTGATGCGACTCCCTCTGTACTCTCAATTGCAGGCTTAAGTGTGTTTTCCACAAAGTCTGTGATTTCCGACTTGCTTTTCCCATCCATATCCACAGCAGTCATCATGATTGGAAGCATGTCCGGATTTATCTTCATAATGGTCGGAGTACCCACTCCATCCTTCCAGCCAGCCTTGACCTGATCTATTTTCTGCTGCATCTCTATCACTACAGAATCCATGTTGGCATTCTGCTCATACTCGCATGTCACCAGCGAATAGCTGTTATATGACATTGAGCTTACGTTTTTGATATTTGACGTAGTTGCCATAGCTGCTTCAAGCGGCGCGGTGACATCGCTCTCCACCTCCTGTGGACTTGCTCCCATATCTGTTGTCACGATAAGTGCATACTGAAAGCTCATATCCGGCAGCAGATCTGTCGTCATCCTGCCAAGCGATACAACACCAAGTACTATTACCAGCAATACTCCTACAAGTACAGTAAAAGGCTTTTTTACACTATATTTGGATATCATCTAACCCCTCCTTTTTCTTTTCTTGATAATGTCCTGCATTAGTTTAATAGACAATGATTACTGCGATTTTCACAATA
>ERZ894180.1219-NODE-1219-length-16659-cov-15.052698_pt1 | contig 16659 bp, 19 predicted proteins | sample MGYA00380278_ERZ894180 | MGnify/ENA primary metagenome ERZ894180 (study PRJEB32331, sample SAMN06328450) | human gut metagenome | biome: human gut microbiome; feature: stool | host: Homo sapiens | collected 2013-02-24 ...
GATAGAATATAAATCAGGAGAAAGACTAGGCTATATAAAAAAAAGCCCACACTCGTAAGAGTGTGTTAGTTCAATAATTTTTAGAGGTGTTTAATTATGAAAAAAGGAAAATTAAATCGAATTACAGATGTAGAAGGTGTAATGGTTGGACATAAGACAATTTGTTCAGGAACGCATCAAACCGGTGTTACATTTATTCGTACGGCTGAAGATGTATTTCATCAAAAGCTAGCTTGTGGATGCAGCATTCTTAATGGTTTTGGAAAGACGACTGGCTTACCACAAATTATGGAGTTGGGAACACTAGAAAGCTATATTTGTTTGACAAACACTTTAAATGTGGGTGTTGTTCAACAAGCCTTAGTGGATATCATGGTTAAAGAAAATGAAGATTTAACGAGTGTAAACGTTGTCGTTGGAGAATGTAACGATGGATATCTAAATTCGATTCGTGATTGTGTTGTTACAAAAGAAGATGTATATGATGCATATAGGGATTGTAAAAAAGAGTTTGAACTTGGCAGTGTTGGAGCAGGTCGAGGCATGTCTTGTTTTGAAATGTCAGGTGGTATTGGATCAAGTTCAAGAGTCTTTGAGATTGATGGAAATACATATACTCTAGGTGTACTTGTACTTTCTAATTTTGGTTTAAGAGAACAATATTTGTTAGATAAAGTAGAGGGGAATCAATTGCCTTTAGAACAAGAAAAAGGTTCAATCATGATGATCATTGCGACAGATGCTCCATTAAGTGATCGACAATTACGTAGGGTATGTAATCGTATGCCAGTAGGACTTGCTTTAACAGGTTCACATATGGGCAATGGTTCTGGGGATATTGCGATTGCGTTTAGTACAGCTAATCGCTTTGGATCTGAAGAAATCCATACTTTAAAACAAATCAACGATAATAAGATCAATGTAGTGTTTGATGCAGCCATTGAATCTTGTAAAGAAGCTGTGCATGTATCTTTGATTGAAAATGAAGAGGTAACTGGACAGTCGGGTCATGTTCGTAAATGTTTAAATCAAGTGAAGATTCAGTAGTGAAATCTTCACTTTTATGTTATATTTCTTTCGGTGATTATATGAAAAAATTAATGTTTGATTGTGATGATACACTTTATGATTTATCTTGGCCATTTCGCAAATGCATGGAAGAATTTCTTCCCGATGTAGATGTGGATATGAATCAATTTTATGCGGATTATCGTAAGTTTGGAGACAGGATCTTTGACAAACTTCAACAAGGAAAGATTACGATTGATGAATCTGGCGTTTATCGTATCGAAAAAGCTTGTGAAAAGTATGGTATTGAATTTTCTCATTCAAAAGCTGTAGAGTTTCAGTCTCGCTATAAATATTATCAGCATCATATTGAAATGGATGCACCATTGATTGATTATTTCACGAATTGTGAAGATGAACTTGCGATTCTAACAAATGGAGAGGACGCGCATCAAAGAATGAAATTAGAAGTACTTCATGTCTTTGATTATTTTAAAGCCTCTCATGTCTTTACAAGTGGACAGTTGGGTGTCGCAAAACCGGATGTGAATGCATTTAAAAAGTGTATGGAAGCGATGCAGGAAGATATTCATGAATGGTATTATGTAGGGGATAACTATATCAACGATATGCAAGGTGCTAAAAGTGCTGGCATGAAGACGATTCATTTTAATCGGCATCATCAAGTAAGTGGTCCTTTGGCAGATCATGTGGTATATTCGGCTAAAGAATTGGTTGAATTCATTAAAAAAGACTAGATTGAACTAGCCATGTTAAGAATGTCGTAATGGCATTCTTTTTTTCTACAATTCTTCTTCTCCAATGATTTTATCCGACCATATTTCTTCTTGTTTGGTGTCTTCAGTATAATCTTCAAATCTCTCATTAAGTGTTTGTTTGTTCATATTTATAGTATCTATGAAATTAAGTCCGATTTAAATAGGAGGTTAAGTAGGCATAAAATCACATTTGTGGTAAAATAAATCTGTATGTTTTAATAAGGAGTAATTATGTTTATAACAACAATTCATTCTATTGATTCATTAGAAAAATTAAAAAGAGCAAAGGCCGATGCCGTAATCATTGGTGTTGAACATTATTCCATTCGTTCGAGTATTACGGTAAAAAAAGAGGATTTACAGCTTTGGAAGAAGAAGTGTAAAAAGCTTGGCCTAAAATTATATATCAACTTCTTAAGATTATGTATGGATGAAGATCTATCGGGTGTTCGTGAATACTTTTCTATTTTTAAAGAATTAGATGTGGATGGTATTTATTATGCGGATGAAGGTCTATATTATGAGGCAAAACAATTGGGGATTGAATCCAAATTGATTTATCAACCCGAAACATTGGTAGCTTCAAGTGCAGATGTAAATTTCTATATGTCTTTGGGGATTCAATCTGTATCTTTAGCACATGAGTTAAGTCTTGAAGAAGTAGTAAGTATTGGTACTCATAATCCGGATATAGAAATTTTAGTGCATGGCTATTTCTCAATTCTTTATTCAAGAAGACCTTTGGTCACTAACTATTTAGAAGCAGTGAATAAACCGGTATGTTCATTACCATGTCATTATGATTTGATTGAACAAACTAGACAAGAGCGTATGCCAATTGTGCAAGATGAATCGGGTACACATATCTTTAGTGAAATGCCAATCAATTCATTACAGGAAATGTGGGATTTTACAGATGTAGGAATGCATCGTTTCCGTATTGATTCTTTGTTCTTTGATGATGATTGGACAGTTGAAATCTTAGGTTTATATGATTTGGCTTTACAAGGTATTAAAATTACGGATGATGAATCAAGTAATCGTTGGTATTTAGAAGAGACAATTAAGAAAAAGGAGGAGCAAGTAAATGAATAAAATTGAATTATTAGCTCCTGCTGGAAATTTAGAAAAGGCAAAGATTGCGATTTTATATGGAGCGGATGCCGTATATATTGGTGGTAAACAGTTTAGTTTGCGTTCTCGTGCTAGTAATTTTTCCATTGATGAGATTGCAGAATTAGTCAAATTTGCGAATGCACATAATAGTCATGTGCATGTAACTGTAAATATGCTTCCACATGAATCGGATCTTGATGGTATTGAAGATTATTTAAAAACGTTGGATTTGATTGGTGTGCATGCGATTATTGTGGCAAGTCCATCCATTATGATGTTGGCTAAAAAGCTTGGTTGCAAGTTTGAAGTGCATGTATCTACACAGCATTCTTCTACAAATTCAAGTGCTGTAAGATTTTGGAAAGAAAAGGGCATGGACCGTGTTGTACTGGCTAGAGAATGTCAAATGGAGGATATTCGTTCGATTTGCGAAGAGAATATATTACCAATTGAAGTCTTTATTCATGGAGGCATGTGTATTTCTTTTTCAGGACGTTGTGTATTGAGTAATCATATGACACTTCGTGATGCAAACCGTGGTGGATGTGCACAAAGTTGTCGTTGGAAATATCATTTGATGGATGGTGAAACCGAACTTAGTGATCCAGCAAATTTATTCTCCATGTCTTCAAAAGATTTACAAGCAGTAGATTATATTGAGGATTTCATCCATATGGGTGTAGCGTCTTTGAAAATTGAAGGGCGTATGAAAAGTGCTTATTATTTAGCTACGGTTGTTTCTAGCTATCGTATGTTGATTGATTATATTTATGAGCATGGGCATGCAGATGAAAAAATCATTGAGCGTGTAAAAAAGGAAATCGCAAAGGCAGAAAATCGACCGACAGGGCCGGGCTTCTATAATGGGCTTCCTGGATATAAGGTGCAGTTGTATCAAGATCATGATGAAACGGTAACACAGGAATATGTAGCTATTGTGCTAGATTATGACAAGGAAAGTCAGTTGGCAACTTTACAGGTGAAGAATCATTTTATGCCAAATCAAGATTTAGAAATATTTGGTCCTCACATTCAAAGTACGATCGTACATGTTTCAGATGTATATGATAGTGACAAGAATGTATTAGAGGCTTGTAATAAGCCGATGCAGATCGTATATACGAAGTGGTCTGGGCCTATTGAAGTCGATGCAATGATTCGTAAGATTAGATAGTGGAAGAGGTAAGAAAAGATGAAATTAAGTCAGAGTTTCTTTTATACATTAAGAGAAAATGCGAAAGATGAAGATAGCGTATCAAGTAATTTATTGGTGCGTGCAGGAATGATCAAGAAATGTTCAAACGGAATTTATATGATCATGCCTATGGGAAAGAAGGTTCTTTCTAAAGTTGAAAATATTATTCGTGAAGAAATGGATGCGAAAGATGCGCAAGAGTTATTGATGCCTGCATTGATTCCGGAAGATGTATATGTACAATCGGGTCGTCGTGAAGCATTTGGCTCAAATATGTTTTCATTGAGTGATCGTTATAATAAGCGTTATGTGTTAGGTCCAACTCATGAAGAATTGTTTGCGGTCGCAAGTAGTATGGATGGAAAATCTTATAAGGATTTCCCATATAACTTATATCAGATTCAAACGAAATATCGTGATGAAACGCGTCCTCGTTATGGATTGATTCGTGTTCGTGAATTTATCATGAAGGATGCGTATACATTTGATGTGGATGAAGCTGGATTGGATGTAGCATACAATAAAATGTATGATGCATATTGTCGTATCATGGATCGTTTAGGATTGGAATATAAAATCGTTAAAGCGGATACGGGAGCTATGGGTGGTTTATTATCGGAAGAATATCAGGCTCTATCAAGTATTGGGGAAGATGTTGTTGTTGGCTGTGTTGGTTGTGACTATTCGAGCAACTTAGAAATCACAGAAGTAGTAGATACTATGCAAGATTCTTGTGAAGAAGAACTTTCAATGGAAGTTGTGGATACGCCAAACGCAAAAACAATTGAAGAAGTGGCTGCTTTCTTTGGTAAGAAGGAAAGTGATTTTGTCAAAACATTACTTTATAATGTAGATGGAAAAGTCATCGCATTCTGTATTCCTGGTGATCGCGAATTGAATGAGACAAAGGCATTGAAATTATTGGGTGCTAATGAAATGGAGCTTGCTAGCTTTGAAGAAGTTGAAAAAGTAACACATGCTCGTGTTGGTTTTGCTGGTCCAGTCGGTATTGATTGTCCTGTTTATATGGATCGTCAAATCAAACATATGAAAAACTTCATTGTAGGGGCAAACCAATCAGATCGTCACATTAAGAATGTGAACTGTAAAGATTTTACGCCTGTTGAAGTGGCAGATCTTTGTCAGGTAAAAGAAGGGGATATTTGTCCTAAGTGTGGTAAGAAGTTAACTTTCCAACACGGTATTGAAGTTGGTAACTTATTTAAATTGGGTACGAAATATTCGAAGAGTATGAATCTTTACTATACAGATGCCAACAACCAATTACAGCCAGTTTGGATGGGAAGTTATGGTATTGGTCTAGAAAGATGTATGGCTGCCGTTGCAGATCAGCATCATGATGATTTTGGTATTAAATGGCCAATTGAAATTGCACCATTTAGACTTGCGATTGTTCCAGTATCTTTAAAGGACGAAGAACAAGTTAAGATTGCCAATGATCTATATGAATATTGTAAAGAACATAAGTTCGAGGTAATTTTAGATGATCGTAATGAGCGTCCAGGTGTTAAATTCAAAGATATGGAATTGATTGGTATTCCTTATCGTATTACGGTAGGTCGTGGTGTCAAAGAAGGAAAATTAGAGTGGACAGATCGTTATACAGGTGAAAAGAGTGAAATTGCGATTGAGGATGTATATACTGAAATCGAAAAAGTTTTCGTCATGTAAACGCTTGTACTTGAAATATAAACAAAAAATTTAGTTTCACATTTACTTTCATAAGGTTTTCATGTATATTAGTCATAGTTAAAGGAGTGTAATTATGCAGAATAAAATTGAAATTTTTAACAATCAGGTTATTATCAACTACAATTTGGCGTACCCAAAGAGTCGTGAGGTTTTATTAAAGTCTCATACATTCGCAAAATTCGTTCAATATTTCATTGAATATCAGGAAACAGATAATGCGAATATGTATGCTTATTTGACAAAAAATGGTGAATTATCTTCTAAAGAAGCAGCTTATGATTTCTGTCATTTCTTACGTTTATTGTCAATCTTTACTTGTGAAGAATTAAAAGATGAATATTATCTTTCAGATAAAGATGCAACTTTAGATGTTATTGAAGAGATGTATCGTACTTGGCGTTCTTTACAACGTTTTGGATATATGAAGAGTGATAATTCAACGGATTTTGGTATTAATACATTAGTGGCATTTGACTCAGCTTCAAATGATTTATTCCTTCGTACATATCGTTTGTTTGAAGAAAAATTAATGGGAAGACCAAACTTAGTGTATCGTCAGGTTCAAGCTGGGACAAATGCATGTTTCTCTATTCATACTTTGGATAAAGTATGGGCTGATGAATATGCTGCATTACAAGATATTCCAATGATCGATACTGTAATGTTAAGAACTCCAATGATTTTGCATCCAAAATCAAGTAAACGTACGGGTATGTTTACTGAAATTGATACACAGCCTATGACATATTTCAATAAGGGAGAATCAAACTGGTTCTGTTATCCTTGTAAAGTTGGAGCTTTATTATGTTTCGTATACTTCAACTCAAAATATATGTCTAGTGCATTGAGTATGGCTAACTTATTTGAATTAGCTACAAAAGAAGAAAGTGCGCAAAAACCAGATTTAGTTGTTATTTTTGGTAACGATGATGGAAATGACGATACAAACTTCTATTATGATAAAGCCAATGATATTTGGGTAGGATGTATCAGCGATAATCCTCGTATCGAATACTTTGGATATTTAAAGAAAATGTGTTTAACATTACACAACTTGGCACAAATGAAAAAGGGATGGTTACCAATCCATGGTGCTTTCGTAAACATCTATTTAAAGGATGGAACAAAGAAAGGTATCATGTTGATGGGTGATAGTGGTGCTGGTAAATCTGAATCGATTGAAGCATTAAAGGCTGCTGCTGGCGATATGATTCGTGAAGTTGAAGTTGTATTTGATGATATGGGAACAATTCACTTAGAAGATGGTGTTCCATATGGTCAGGGTACTGAAATTGGTGCCTTCATTCGTCTAGATGACTTGGATCCAGGTACTCCATATCGTGACATGGACCGTTCAATTTTCATGGCTCCAGAAAATCCAAACGCACGTATGATTCAGCCAGCGGCTCCATATCGTGTTGTTGTTCACAACCATAAAATTGACTTATTTGCGTACGCAAACAACTACACTAATGAATTTGGTCTAAAGAAATTAACTGTACAAGAAGTAAAAGATACTTGTAAGTTAGGTAAGCGTATGGCTTTGGGTACAACACAAGAAGTTGGTATTTCAACTACATATTTCGCAAACCCATTTGGTCCTATGCAAAAACAAGAACTTTGTGAACCAATCATCGACACAATGTTCCAGGCTCTAGAAGACAATGGAGTATTTGTGGGTGAAATCTATACGCACTTAGGATTCGATAAATCAAACCGTAAAGGTTTAAATATTGCAGCTCAGCAATTATTAGAATTTATCCAGAAGAAGGATTAATAATGTTTAACAACGATTCTATGAATTATTATTCAACAAGCACTTTAAAAAGTGCTTTGTTGAAGTCTTATGCATGGATGGCTATTGCCTTATCCATTACAGCAATTGTATCTTATGGTCTATATGCTACAAATGCTTTATTGATTTTTTTAAGTACAATGCCATTTCTATTTATGTTGTTTGTGATTGCACCATTTATCTTGTCCATTGCCTTTGGTGTATCAATGGCAAGATCTACATCAAGTACAGGTATGAAGGTTATGTTAGTGCTTTATGCCATCTGTATGGGTGTTTCACTTACTTCGATTGGCTATGTATATGATGTAGCTACAATTGGTACTGCTTTTCTAGTCAGTGCAGTTTACTTTATTAGTTTAGCTGTTATTGGTACATCATCTAAAAAGGATTTTACAAGCTTTGGCTCATTATGTATGATTGGACTTTTTGTATTGATTATTACACAATGCTTTATGATGTTATTTAGAGTCAGTATGGATGTTCGCTTGCTTTCTATCCTTACTCTATTGATTTTTACAGGCATCACCGTTTGGGATGTTCAAAGAATGAATCGATTGTTGATTCAATCGGATGGTTCAGTCGTAGCACAAGATAAGATCGCCATCTTCATGGCATTACAATTGTATTTGGATTTCTTGAATATCTTCTTAAGAATCTTACAATTGATTGGAATGGGAAATCGCAATAATAAGTAGATGTATTCGGGTAACCAAATAATCTAGGGGACTGGTGCTATAAAGACGTTACCCTATAGATCCCTAAATTTGTTTTTAATGATTAAAAGGATTTCAGTTATGGTTATAAAACTGAGATCCTTTTTTGTTATGTTCATTGTTCAACATTATTATAATTTTCTATTTATTACTTTTGATTTTTCTTTTTGTATGATCCACGTTTCTTTCCTTTTTTTGAAAGAATCTGATCCATAGATTTAGGAACTCCTTTTATGCTTGGATTTTTCCTTGTAGCCCATAGGATGCGATTACGTGTATAATAGAAGTCGGAAAAGCCTCTGGAATCTCTTTTTAAATCTTTTGGCTTGCGATTAAAGGATTCCATAGGTCCATTTGAAAGACGCGCGTAATATTCTTTTTCTGTACGTGCGCTTTTTCTATACATTTTTATACGGGGAAAGACAAACTATAGGTCTAAGATTTCTTCTTAAGAACCCTGCAAAATCAGTTAATTATAAAAAGTTTTTTGCACTATAGTGCATTTATATGATTTTATTGCCAATTTATGCTACACTAATAGTGCAGGAGGTGTGAAAACATGATAGATTCTCATGAACTCAGGCGGCGTGATGGCTATTTGAATAAATTGATTGGCTTTCAGGATACGGAACCGGTTAAGGTAATCACCGGCATTCGCCGCTGCGGAAAGTCCAGCCTGTTAAAGCTGATGGTTCAGCATTTAAAAGATACCGGTATTCAGCTGGAGCAGATCATTGAGATGAATTTTGAATCCTTTGATTTCCGAGGAATGTGCGCCGATGATATTTACCGCTATGTAAAAGAGCGCATTGTCCCCGGAAAGCGGATGTACCTTTTCTTTGATGAGTTGCAGCGGATCAAAGCATGGGAGGATGCTATAAACGCCTTTCGTGTGGATTTTGACTGCGACATCTATGTTACCGGGTCGAATGCCTATCTTCTTTCCTCGGAGTATTCTACCTATCTCTCTGGGAGGTGCGTTGAAATCAAAATGCTGCCACTCTCTTTCTGTGAGTTCCTCAATTTTCACGGCTTTGAGGTTCGTGAAACGCAAAGCGCCCTTGGTGGACGCCGCAAGCAGGTATTTGATAAGAACGGTGAACGCTATGAACTGCGAGAGGCTTTTGACGCCTATATGCGCTTCGGTGGCATGCCCGGCATCGCCGATGTTGGGCTGGAACAGGAAAAGGCGCTGTCGCTTCTAGATGGTATCTATTCTACAGTCGTGATTCGTGACATTTTGGAACGGGAAAAGCGCAGAGGTCAAAAACAAATCACAGATCCCACGCTGCTTCGTAAGATCATTCTGTTTCTTGCGGATAATATCGGCTCAAGCGTCTCGATTGCTTCTATCGGTAATACTTTGGTAAACGAAGGTCTTCTGGAGGATGGCAAGCGCAAAGGTGCACCCAGCGCCCATACGGTGCAGGCATATGTGAATTCGCTTTTGGAAAGCTACTTCTTCTATGAGATCAAACGCTTTGACATCAAGGGCAAAGCCTACCTCCGTACACTTGGAAAATACTATATCGTTGACATCGGACTTCGCAATTATTTGTTGGGATTCCGCAATCGTGACAGCGGCCATGCCATCGAGAATGTCGTTTATTTTGAACTACTTCGCCGTGGCTATGATGTAGCGATTGGCAAAATCGGCAATGCGGAAGTTGACTTCATTGCAACAACCGCCGATGAGAAAAAGTATATCCAGGTAACGGAATCGATGATGAGTGAGGATGTGCGCAAGCGGGAGCTTGCACCGCTTCAAAGTATCCGCGATAACTACGAAAAAATCGTGCTGTCCCTTGAGCCGGGTCTTGATGTTTCCTACGATGGCATCAAATCCGAAAACCTCATCGACTGGCTACTTGACGAGTAAGCACTGTATTTCCAAGGGGAGTTTAAAAGTTTTTGCAGTTCAAGTCCGAAACATCTTTGAATTGAACACTTTCAGAGTTGTAAATAGACACGATTGAAGATTCAAAGCATCTGCTCATATGAGCAGGTGTTTTCTTTTGCTCATTTTGAAGGAGAGTGATATATTTGCGGGACTGTTCAAGTCCAGGGACAAACCTCAAAACCGCGTGGTGGAAAACAACTATGCCATTTTCATGGGTGGCACGACTTCCGGCAAAACAGTGACTGAGCGATCCGTTATGCAGATGACTGCCATGTATTCCTGTGCCCGCATTCTGTCGGAAGCTGTCGCAGGACTGCCGCTTCATCTATACAAAGCGGCTGCAATAGCTTTTAGATATTTGTTACTTAAAAAAGATTTTCTGGAATTTAAAAGAAATTGATCGAGTGAATGAAAAACTTGTACATATAAGTGAAACTGAGTTGTTATATAAAATGGGTTTTCCTGAAAATTGGAAAAACATTACTAGATACGATTTAAAATAAAGATGAAGTTGTAATTTGGGGTTAAAACATTCTATTATTATCAATCGAACACATAAATTGAATATTAAAAATGGAGTAGTGTAAAACTACTCCAAAGGTTTTTGATAGAAGTTTCCGTAGAAGTTAACTGTATTGTATGTATTGATCAATACTTTAGGATCGACTTTTCTTACGTTTTCTACTACGTCTCTTAATTCATATGTAGAAATAACGGCTTTACATACATAATACTTGCGGTGGCTATATGCACCATAACATTCAAATACGCTCATACCATGACGACAAGTGGCCATAAAGGCATCGATAAGTGGATCTGGATCGTTTGTCGTAAATTCAACGGTAATTTGTGCATATCGTTGATATAGAGATGAGATTGTCTTTGTAGATAAGAATTGGAATAAAATGGAATATCCTGCATAGATCCATCCACATAAGTATCCAAAGACAATGATCATAGCGCAGTTATAGAAGAATACATAGTCCCAGATTCCTCTATGAATCTTACTAGAAACGTATTGAGCAATGAAATCTGTTCCTCCGGTAGATCCTCCAGCTCTTAAAGCTAGGGAAATGGAGAAGCCCCATAAAAATCCTCCAAATAATACGTTTAAGATTTGATCTTTAAAGAAAGGTTCAAAATGGAAGATTGAAATAAAAAAGGATACTAGGAAGAATTGTACACAACTCAAAAATGTGAATCTTGGTGAGATGTGTTTATAACAAAGTATTGCTGCAGGAACATTTAATGTGATGATTCCAACTTGAGTTGGAAAGTTAATGTTGACTAGAGCACAGACTTTATTGATTAATAGGGCAAGTCCTGTAAATCCTCCTGAGATCAAATTGCACGGCGCCATAAATACATTCATGATATAACATTGCATAAAAGCACTAAATACAATCATTATGGTCGACGTTAATAGTCTTAGCTTCTTTTCTTTTTGAAGCTGGTGAATAATGTGTTGCATAATATAAAATACCTCTTGTTTATTGACCATCTTATCATAGGTCATTTACCTAATAAGTTCAACCTAAAATGGAAAATGTATGGTTTTTTAAAAAATATAAAAAAAGTTAAATTTTTTCTTGCTTTTTATTTTGCGTTGAGGTATTATATATAGGCAGTCAACGAAACGGTTCCGTAGCCAAGTGGTAAGGCAATAGACTGCAACTCTGTGATCATCAGTTCAAATCTGATCGGAACCTCCAATTACATGGGGTCGTGGCGGAATAGGCAGACGCAACGGACTTAAAATCCGTTGGGAGAAATCCCGTGTGGGTTCAAGTCCCACCGTCCCCACCATTTTTTTGAAAAGATAGCTAGAAACAAATGTTTCTAGCTTTTTTCGTACTTATTTGGCCAGCACAATGACCAGGTTTACCATATTTGTATATAAATGTAATGATTAAAATATAATTAAAGAGAGGTACATTCTATGAGCTGGATTGAAAAAACAACGAAACAACGAATCAAAGAATTGGATGAACATCCTGAATTGAATTCGCATGATTTTGAAGAAAAGGGAAATAAAATGACGAAGGATATTAAATTCTATGTAATTGTTATCTTACTAGCTGCATTCGTTTTAGCACTTTGGTATCAATGGAATCATCCGGAAATTGATATATTTCCATTTCATTTTCCAATATTAGTCTAAGTAGAGGTAACTATGAGTTGGCTTGATAAAATGGCTAAGAAGCGATTGGCTGAATTAGAGGAACATCCAGAATTGAATGAACAGAATTATTCGCAAAAGCTGAATTCTATTATCTTTTATATTTTGTTATTTGTGGCTGCCATACTTATTCTTTTGTTTTGGTATGACATTGAACATTTTGAAATCTGGATCTTTCCACAAAGATAAAAAAATAGCCACAATAGTGGCTATAATAACATAAATCCAATGCCTACGATAACACCTGTTATAAATAGGATGGAAATGGTTTTTAAAATGTCTTTCTTTCTTGCTTCATAACGAATCATCACAATTAAACCCAGTCCTGCATTTGTGACAAGTCCTGCAAGTAAGGATCCAAAGGATAATTCACCAGCTGTATAGAGTTGTGTTAGAACAACTGTAGCTGCACAGTTAGGAATAAAGCCGAATAGTGCGGCGATGATTGGTTGGAATAAATTATCTTGAAGTAAGATCATAGATAATGTTTTTTCTCCAATACATTCCATTAATAATGTTAATACAAAACTAGTAATAAAGATGAATACATAGATTTTTAAAGATCTTAATAAGGCACTGATCCATAATGGATATTCAGGATAACAACATGGACAGCTTGATCCTGAATTTTCTTCTTCCTCATATTCATCTTCATCATAATCCTCTTCTTCCATATCTTCGAAGCGGAGGATTTTTTGTTTGCGAAATAATACGTGATCGGTAAATAATCCAACAAGAATTGCGATAATTAATTTTAATCCTAAAATACCAAGCAATGATGAATACATCTTTGGATTACTAATAAGGATTGGAATGGCTTCATCGCTTGTCGCAATCATAACACTGACTAAAGTTCCTAGGGTTATGTTATTTTGAACAAACAACATAGCGGCTAGAATGCTAAATCCACATTGGGGAATCAAACCAACTATTGCGCCTAGAATGGGTCCAAGTCTTTGTAGTCCAAAGAAGAGTTTATCGTCTTGCGTATTCTTTCTTTCGAAAACTTCTAATATACAATAAGTAATATACAATAATGGTAACATAGCCCATGTATCGTGTATTGTATCTAAAATAATGTCTATAAAATTCAAAGGTAGTTCCTCCTAACTTACATAAGTATACACATTTTTTCAAAAATTGCACGTAAAAAGCAGGAAACTAATCAATTGTTCCTGCTTTATCGTTGATTGTAATTTTTTTGTTTCTCAATCGAACTTGAATATAATCATGTACACCTGCATAGATGAGTGCAAATATAGGAACGCCTAAGAACATTCCAACAACGCCAAATAATGCACCACCAACAGTAACAGAGAATAGAATCCAGAAGCCTGACATTCCCAGTTTATCTCCAAGAACAATCGGTTTTATGATGTTTCCATCGCACTGTTGAAGAATGAAGATGAAGATTGTAAAAATTAAGGCTGAGAATGGGTCAATCAAACATAAGATAATGATGACGGGAATGGCTCCTAAGAATGGTCCAAATACAGGGATTACATTTGTGACACCAATAATAAGGGCAATCATACTTGCATATGGAAGCTTTAATACTAGGGCTCCAAAGTAACAGATGACACCGACAATAAATGAGTCAATGATGTTTCCAACAATATATTGTTCAAATACAGTTTTTGCATCATTTGTCCATAGTGTTAAATAGTTCGCAAAGTTTTTGTCAAATAAAGAATAATTTAATTTTTTGATTCCTTTTACTAATGTTTCGCGGTCTAATAAAATATAGAATGCAGAAACTAATGCTAAAATAATATTGATAAATCCTTTCACAAAGCTGTATGAGTAAGATGCGATTTTAGGAATGGATTCCGTTAAAACGCTTGTGATTTTCTTTGTGATGTCAAAATTGATCAACAATTGTTCAACTTGTTTTTCTGAAATGTTTAATTTATACGCAAAATCTTTTGTGTAGCTAATTAAAGTCTCAGAATAAACCGCAACATTTTTAGAGAATTGTCGTACAGAATCAATCGTATTCGGGATGATAATAGAGAAAAACAAGATTAGAAATCCAATAGTTAGAATAAACACAATACCTGTCGATAAAATTCTTTTATGTTTATTTTGCATAGGTGCATTAGCTAATAATTTGTTTTCAACCCATTTTTGCGGATTGTTCAATATAAACGCTAAACCAATTCCAAGAAGGAAAGGGAATAGAATCGTTATTATGAACTGAATGGATCGTGTTATATCCTTAAATCGATTTAATATTGTGAAGAAAAGAATCGCAATAATCAATGAAGCAGAATAAACGATGATTCTTTGTTTCATTTCCTGGGTTATTTTAAAATGCATTAAGTAAGACTCCTTCCATACCTTATATAATACCATCTAGAAAAAAATTATAAAAGCCATTATAATAGTCCTATGGAAAAAATATTTGAAGGGGCCATTTCCTGCAAAGCCCTATTAGAAGCAGGGTCTCGTAATTGTAAAAAACTCTATATTGATAAGAAAAAGAATACGAAAGATACAAGATATTTGGCTAAAATTGCGAAAAGTCGTGGGTGCGAAGTTGTATTTTGTTCGCGTGATGAAATCAATGAATTGGCAACAGGTAAAACACATGGTGGAGTGTTACTTATAGCTGAAGAAAAACAGATTCCTCAACTTATTGAAACACATGTCCATGGATTTCTTTGTTACATCGACGGTGTAGAAGATCCATATAATTTAGGAAGTATTTCAAGAACTTTATATGCATCTGGTTGTGATGCGATGATTCTTCCAAAAAGAGACTGGAGCTTTGCCGAACAAACCGTTCTAAAGGCAAGTGCCGGTGCTTATGAAAAGCTACCTATTTATTTTGTGGATTCGGATGAAGAATTAGTTGACTATTGTAAAAAGAATCATCTTCCAATTCTTTGTGCACATAGAAAAGATGCCGTAGGACTTTATGACTATACTTTTGAATCGGATTTTTGTTTATGCCTAGGCGGAGCTTTAAGAGGACTTAGCTCAACCATTACGGCAGCTTCCAAGCAAAATATTGTCGTAGAATATGGAAGAGATTTTAGAAATGCCTTAGATTCAGCTAGTGCTGCAGCTGTATTTAGTTTTGAGATATTAAGACAGAAAAAGAAGAAATTTTAACGTTTCTTCTTTTTAATTTGTTGAATAATTTTTGTGTGCTAATTCATAATCTGCAAAATCAACAATTGAGTTTTATTTCTCCTGAAATAGTTTCCATCCAATTTGATGCATCAGAGTCACTAGCTTGAACTGGCATGACAAGTACAGAAAAGAGGATTAAAAAAATCCCGAGTGTTCTTCATTATATTATTTTCCTTTAAGTATGTGTGTATGCTTAAGAATAGTGTATCATCTTTTAAAAAGATTTAATTTCAACTTGCATAGTCATTAATAAATCTTTTGTATCCTCATAATTGTGAATAAGAAAAAAACAAGCACTAATGACGGTTTTAGAGACGAAAGCCATTTATCCTGTGTTTCAACCCATTGTGGATTTAGAGAATGGTAATGTGGTTGTGTATGAATCGTTGAGTCGGATTGAAAATAAAAATATAGAATTAAATATTGAACAATTATTTAATTTGGCAGGACAATATGATTGCGTATGGAAACTAGAAAAGCTTTGTCGAGATAAGGCGATAAAAGCAGCTATGAATAAACCTTTTGGGACAAAGATATTCTTAAATGTGGATGGACAAATTTTTCAAGATTCGAACTTTATTTTGGTTTCACCAATCGAAAATTAGAAAAGTTTGGATTATTAAATAAAGATATTGTCTTTGAAATCACAGAAAGAACAGACATTGAAAATTTTGTATTACTTCAATCCATTATGAATCACTATATTGATCAAGGCTACCAAATTGCCTTAGATGATGTAGGAGCAGGGTATTCTGGTCTAAATCATGTGGTGAATACAACACCCAATTATCTAAAGGCTGATATTGAATTCGTTCGTAATATTCATTTAAGTAAGTCTAAATAATGTATGATGAAACTATTGGTGGAGTATTGTGATGAAATGGGATTTAAGCTTATCGCAGAAGGCATTGAAACCCAAGAAGAATTAGAATGTATCTGTAATTTGCGTGTACATTATGGGCAAGGCTATTACTTAGGGCTACCTGATTGTAAGTTTAATGGTGCCTCAAGTCAAGCTTTACAATATTTGCTTCATAAACGAAAGAATAATTGTGGTATAATTAAGATATAAAAAGCTAACTATATAAAATTCAAGTATTATTTATGAAAAAGTTTGAAAATA
>ERZ894180.1223-NODE-1223-length-16605-cov-171.465498_pt1 | contig 16605 bp, 10 predicted proteins | sample MGYA00380278_ERZ894180 | MGnify/ENA primary metagenome ERZ894180 (study PRJEB32331, sample SAMN06328450) | human gut metagenome | biome: human gut microbiome; feature: stool | host: Homo sapiens | collected 2013-02-24 ...
GATTTGTTGTATAGTATACGTTGCACTATTGTGGTGCAGTGGCATTTTTATGCAATTTTTTAAATGATGCAAATTTGTCAATAGGTAAATTACACTAAAATGCATTCGCAAATATGTGCACAAGAGAAAAACCACAAGATATAGTAACCGGGGTGGTTTTTGAATCATTATCTAGATACTTGCTAGATTAAAATAAAAACGAGAGGTGAAACGTCAATGGAGAAAAACAGAATACGTCCGGTCACATCCGGAAAAAGCATGCGTATGAGTTACTCAAGACAAAAAGAGGTTCTGCAGATGCCAAATCTGATTGAGGTCCAGAAGGATTCTTATCAGTGGTTCTTAGACGAAGGTCTCAAGGAAGCTTTTGCGGATATCTCTCCAATCACAGATTACAGCGGAAAGCTTAGTCTTGATTTTGTAGATTTTACATTATGCGAAGATGATGTAAAGTATACAATTCCTGAGTGCAAGGAAAGAGATGCAACATACGCAGCTCCTTTAAAGGTTAAAGTCAGACTTCACAACAAAGAGACAGATGAGATTAATGAGCATGAAATTTTCATGGGTGATCTGCCTTTAATGACAGAGACCGGTACATTCGTAATCAACGGTGCAGAGCGAGTTATTGTCAGTCAGTTAGTTCGTTCTCCTGGTATTTATTACGGAATTGCTCATGATAAGCTCGGAAAGACCCTGTATTCTTGTACTGTTATTCCAAACCGTGGTGCATGGCTTGAGTATGAGACAGACTCTAACGACGTTTTTTATGTAAGAGTAGACAGAACACGTAAGGTACCTATCACAGTACTTTTACGTGCACTTGGAGTAGGTACAAACCAGGCTATTCTCGATATGTTCGGAGATGAGCCAAAGATCCAGGCATCATTCAGCAAGGACCCTGCAATCACAGAGCGTGAGCCACAGGGAAGCTATGAGGCTGGTTTATTAGAGTTATATAAGAAGATTCGTCCGGGCGAGCCACTTTCAGTTGAGAGTGCAGAGAGCCTTATCACAGCAATGTTCTTCGATCCTAGAAGATATGACCTTGCCAAGGTAGGACGTTATAAGTTTAATAAGAAGCTTGCTTTAAAGAACCGTATCAGTGGACAGGTTTTAGCTGAGGACGTAGTGGATCCTTCTACAGGTGAGGTTATCGCTGAGGCAGGTACTGTTGTTGACCGTGCGCTTGCTACACAGATCCAGAACGCTGCTGTTCCTGCTTTATGGATTCAGACAGAGACAAGAAATGTCAAGATTCTTTCTTCTATGATGGTTGACATCAGAAGCTGGATTCCTGAGCTTGAGGATCCTAAGTCTATCGGTGTTACTGAGCTTGTTTACTATCCGGTACTCGCTCAGATTCTCGAGGAGTATGATTCTCTTGAGGACAGAATCGAGGCTATAAAGAGAGATATATCTGACCTTATTCCAAAGCATATTACTAAAGAGGATATCTTCGCAACTATCAACTACAATATGCACTTAGAGTGGGGCGCAGGAACAGATGACGATATCGATCATCTTGGAAACAGACGTATCCGTGCGGTTGGAGAGCTGTTACAGAACCAGTACCGTATCGGTCTCTCAAGACTGGAGCGTGTTGTTCGTGAAAGAATGACTACACAGGACTTAGAGGGAATTTCACCTCAGTCACTTATCAATATAAAGCCTGTAACTGCCGCTGTTAAAGAATTCTTCGGTTCTTCACAGCTTTCACAGTTCATGGATCAGAACAACCCTCTTGGAGAGCTTACTCACAAGAGACGTTTATCAGCACTTGGACCTGGTGGTCTTTCAAGAGACCGTGCCGGATTCGAGGTTCGAGATGTACATTACACTCACTACGGCCGTATGTGTCCTGTAGAGACTCCTGAGGGACCAAACATCGGTCTTATCAACTCACTTGCATGCTATGCGAGAATCAATGAGTATGGCTTCGTAGAGGCTCCATACCGTAAGATTGACAAGACTGATCCTAAGAACCCGGTAGTCACAGAAGAGGTTGTATACATGACAGCCGACGAGGAGGACAACTACCACGTAGCACAGGCTAATGAGAAGCTTGATGCCGAAGGACATTTCATACGTAACTCAGTTTCAGGTCGTTACAGAGAGGAAACTCAGGAGTACGATAAGTCAGCATTTGATTATATGGATGTGTCTCCAAAGATGGTATTCTCAGTAGCTACAGCGCTGATTCCATTCTTGCAGAACGATGACCCTACACGTGCCCTCATGGGATCAAACATGCAGCGTCAGGCCGTTCCGCTTCTGACCACAGAGGCTCCTGTAGTTGGTACAGGTATTGAGACAAAGGCCGCAGTTGACTCAGGTGTCTGCGTAGTTGCAAAGGCAGACGGAGAGGTATTATCTTCAGAGTCAAACCGCATTATCATAAAAGAGAATGACGGAAATAAGAGAGAGTATATCCTTACAAAGTTCTCTCGTTCTAACCAGTCAAACTGCTACAACCAGAGACCTATCGTATTTAAGGGTGACAAGGTTAAGGCAGGCGATGTTATCGCAGACGGTCCTTCAACAAGTCAGGGAGAGCTTGCTCTTGGAAAGAACCCGCTTATCGGATTCATGACATGGGAAGGATACAACTACGAGGATGCAGTTCTTCTTTCAGAGCGTCTCGTAGAGTATGATGTGTATACATCAGTTCATATCGAGGAATATGAGGTAGAGTCACGTGATACAAAGCTCGGACCGGAGGAGATTACACGTGATGTCCCTGGTGTCGGCGACGACGCACTCAAGGACCTTGATGAGAGAGGTATCATCCGTGTAGGTGCAGAGGTTCGTGCCGGTGATATCCTTGTAGGAAAGGTTACACCAAAGGGTGAGACAGAGCTTACAGCAGAGGAGAGACTTCTTCGTGCCATCTTTGGTGAGAAGGCAAGAGAGGTTCGTGATACATCACTTAAGGTACCTCATGGTGCTTACGGTATCATTGTTGATGCCAAGGTATTTACAAGAGAGAACGGCGATGAGCTTTCTCCGGGAGTAAACCAGTCAGTACGTATCTACATTGCACAGAAGAGAAAGATTTCTGTCGGTGATAAGATGGCCGGACGTCACGGTAACAAGGGTGTCGTTTCCCGTGTGCTTCCTGTTGAGGATATGCCGTTCCTTCCAAATGGACGTCCACTGGATATCGTACTTAACCCACTCGGTGTTCCTTCACGAATGAACATCGGTCAGGTCCTTGAGATTCACCTGAGTCTCGCTGCAAAGGCGCTTGGCTTCAATATCTCAACTCCTGTATTTGACGGAGCAAACGAGGTAGATATCGAGGATACACTTGAGCTTGCAAATGATTACGTAAATCTTCCGTTCGATAAGGAAGAGCTTGAGAAGGATTTACAGGCTGAGCATCCATACTGGAGCGCAGATGCTGAAATCTTCTATGATAAATATGTTGATACACTCCGTGAGGACGTTATGGAATACCTTTCAACAAACAGAGCTCACAGAAGCTTATGGAAGGGCGTTCCGATTTCCAAGGATGGAAAGGTACAGCTTCGTGATGGTAGAACAGGTGAGTGCTTCGATGGAAAGACAACTATCGGACATATGCATTACCTTAAGCTGCATCACCTTGTTGACGATAAGATCCATGCACGTTCAACAGGTCCTTACTCATTAGTAACACAGCAGCCACTCGGTGGTAAGGCACAGTTCGGTGGACAGCGTTTCGGAGAGATGGAGGTTTGGGCTCTTGAGGCATATGGTGCTGCATATACACTCCAGGAGATCCTTACAATGAAGTCCGATGATGTTGTTGGCCGTGTCAAGACCTACGAGGCTATCATCAAGGGTGAGAATATCCCTGAGCCTGGTATTCCAGAGTCATTCAAGGTACTTCTCAAAGAGCTTCAGGCACTTGGTCTGGATGTCAAGGTACTTGATGAGAACAGAGAAGAGGTTGAGCTTATCGAGACAAGTGAGTACGGTAATACAGATATCAACTCAATTATCGGAAACGATAAGGACTATGCATTCGAGGACAGTGAGTCATTCGCAGAGCATGGTTTCTCAAAGAAAGAATTTGATGACAACGAAGAGCTTGTTGACATAGAAGAGGAAGAGTCTCCTGAGACAGCGGATGACGATATTTTTGCTGATGAAGTTCTTGATGACGAAGAATAATTAGAAGGGAGTGCCAAAATGCCAGAAACAAATAATATAGAAAATAATCAGGCAATGCAGTTTGATGCGATTCAGATTGGATTAGCATCTCCTGAAAAGATCAGAGAGTGGTCACATGGCGAGGTTAAAAAGCCTGAGACCATTAACTATAGAACATTAAAGCCTGAAAAAGACGGTCTTTTCTGCGAGAAGATTTTCGGACCAACGAAGGACTGGGAGTGTCATTGTGGTAAATACAAGAAGATACGTTATAAGGGTGTTGTCTGCGACCGATGTGGCGTAGAAATCACAAAGTCAAGCGTTCGTAGAGAGCGTATGGGACACATCGAGCTTGCTGCTCCTGTATCTCATATCTGGTATTTCAAGGGTATCCCATCACGTATGGGACTCATCCTTGACTTATCTCCACGTGTACTTGAGAGAGTACTGTACTTTGCTTCATATATTGTGCTTGACCCGGGCGAGACAAAGCTTGCATACAAGCAGATTCTCAACGAGTCAGAGTACCAGGAGGCATGCGATACTTATGGCCGCTCAGCATTCCGTGTAGGAATGGGTGCTGAGTCTATCCATGAGCTTTTAGCAGCAATCGATCTCGAGAAGGATTCGGCAGAGCTTAAGGCTGAGCTTGAGAATGCTACAGGCCAGAAGCGTGCACGTATCATCAAGAGACTTGAGGTTGTAGAGGCTTTCCGTGAGTCAGGAAACAAGCCTGAGTGGATGATTATGACGGTTATTCCTGTTATTCCACCGGATCTTCGTCCAATGGTTCAGCTCGATGGAGGACGTTTCGCAACAAGTGATCTTAACGACCTTTACAGACGAATCATCAACCGTAACAACCGTCTTAGAAGACTTCTTGATCTTGGAGCACCGGATATCATCGTTCGTAACGAGAAACGTATGCTTCAGGAGGCTGTCGATGCACTTATCGACAATGGACGTCGTGGCAGTCCTGTTACAGGTCCCGGAAACAGAGCTCTTAAGTCTCTTTCAGACATGCTCAAGGGAAAGGGAGGACGTTTCCGTCAGAACCTTCTCGGAAAACGAGTTGACTACTCAGGACGTTCAGTTATCTGCGTAGAGCCAAAGCTTAAGATTTATCAGTGTGGTCTTCCAAAGGAGATGGCTATCGAGCTTTTCAAGCCATTCGTTATGAAGGAGCTTGCCGCTAACGGAACCGCACACAACATAAAGAGTGCAAAGAAGATGGTTGAGAGACTTCAGCCGGAGGTATGGGATGTCCTTGAGGACGTCATCAAAGAGCATCCGGTTATGCTTAACCGAGCTCCTACACTCCACAGACTTGGAATCCAGGCCTTCGAGCCAATCCTTGTAGAGGGTAAGGCAATCAAGCTTCATCCACTCGTATGTACAGCGTTCAACGCCGACTTCGATGGAGACCAGATGGCTGTACATCTTCCACTGACTGCTGAGGCACAGGCTGAGTGCAGATTCATGCTTCTGTCACCTAACAACCTGCTTAAGCCTTCCGATGGTGGACTTGTAGCCGTTCCTTCACAGGATATGATCCTTGGAGTTTACTACCTCACAATGAGAAAGCTCGCTGATTACAAGGATGATCCAAAGATGGTTGCACAGGTGTCATCAGACACTGTATACAATGATATTGAGGAGCTTAGAAAGCTCACAACTCCTGATGAAAATACAGGAAAGGCTGAGCTTGGCTTATATGACCTCATCTGGTTTGAGGATGTCACAGACGGAAACCGTCGTGTGCTTTGCAGACCGATAGATCTTCTCGGCCGTTACTATGGAAGTGTTAATCTTGCAATGCTCGCTTACGAGAACAAGGAGATTACTCTTCACCAGAATATCTTTGTACACCGTACAGTAAAGCTTGCTGACGGCACAAAGGTTTCAGGTTTTACAGAGACAACAGTAGGACTTTTGATATTCAATGAGAATATTCCACAGGATCTTGGTTTTATAGACAGATCAAAGGCTGAGAATGCACTCAAGTTTGAGGTTGAGTTCCACGTTGGTAAGAAACAGATCAAGCAGATCCTTGAGAAGGTTATCAACACACACGGAGCTACAACAACAGCAGAGGTTCTTGACAATGTCAAGGCTATGGGATACAAGTATTCAACCCAGGCTGCCATGACAGTTTCAATTTCAGATATGACAGTGCCACCACAGAAGCCACAGATGATCGCTGATGCACAGGACACTGTAGATAAGATTACAAGACAGTACAAGCGTGGACTTATCACTGATGAGGAGCGTTACAAAGAGGTTATCGAGACATGGAAGGATACAGATGATGCCCTTACAAAGGCACTTCTTACAGGTCTTGATAAGTACAACAACATCTTCATGATGGCAGATTCCGGAGCCCGTGGATCTGATAAGCAGATCAAACAGCTTGCAGGTATGCGAGGACTCATGGCTGATACAACAGGTCGTACAATCGAGCTTCCTATCAAGTCATGCTTCCGTGAGGGTCTTGACGTACTTGAGTACTTCATGTCAGCACATGGAGCTCGTAAGGGACTTTCAGATACAGCGCTTCGTACAGCCGATTCAGGATACCTTACAAGACGTCTTGTAGATGTTTCACAGCATATGATCGTTCGTGAGTCAGACTGCTGTGCAGGCACAGGACGTGAGATTCCGGGAATGGTTGTAAAGGCATTCATGGAGGGTCGAGAGGAAATCGAGAGCCTTCAGGAGAGAATTACAGGTCGTTTCTCTTGCAACACAATCTGCGATAAGGATGGCAATGTAATCGTTAAGGCCAACCATATGATCACACCAAAGCGTGCAGCAAAGGTTATGGCAGAGGGTGTTGACGAGAACGGTAATCCAATCACACAGGTTAAGATCCGTACAGTACTTACCTGCCGTTCACACATGGGAGTATGTGCTAAGTGTTACGGTTCAAACCTTGCAACAGGTCAGGCAGTACAGGTTGGTGAAGCAATCGGTATTATCGCAGCACAGTCAATCGGTGAGCCTGGTACACAGCTTACCATGAGAACCTTCCATACAGGTGGTGTTGCCGGTGGAGATATCACACAGGGTCTTCCTCGAGTAGAGGAGATTTTCGAGGCACGTAAGCCTAAGGGACTCGCTATTATCACAGAGTTCGGCGGAATTGCCACAATCAAGGATACAAAGAAGAAGCGTGAGGTTATCGTTACAAACAACGAGACAGGCGAGACAAAGGCTTACCTCATTCCTTACGGCTCACGTATCAAGGTTGTAGACGGACAGGAGCTTGAGGCCGGCGATGAGCTTACAGAGGGTTCTGTAAATCCACACGATATCCTCAAGATTAAGGGTGTTCGTGCGGTTCAGGATTACATGCTCCGCGAGGTACAGCGTGTTTACCGTTTACAGGGTGTTGAGATTAACGATAAGCATGTCGAGGTTATAGTTCGTCAGTGCTTACAGAAGATCCGCGTAGAGGAGCCGGGAGATTCAGATTTACTTCCGGGCAGCATGGTTGATGCCCTTGACTTCTTAGAGCTCAACGAGAAGCTTGAGGAAGAGGGCAAGGAGCTTGCAGTTGGCTCACAGGTATTACTTGGAATCACAAAGGCATCTCTTGCAACCAACTCATTCCTGTCAGCAGCTTCATTCCAGGAGACAACAAAGGTTCTTACTGAGGCAGCAATCAAGGGCAAGGTTGATCCGCTTATCGGTATGAAGGAGAACGTAATCATCGGTAAGCTCATCCCGGCAGGAACAGGTATGAAGATTTATCGTAATATCAAGCTTGACAGCGATGTAAACGATGACGATACACTTGATTTTGATGATGATGATTTTGCGGATTTCGCAGAGGAAGAGGCAGTCGGAGTCATTGATAAAGATGCTGAATCAGTTGATGAAGAATAATTACTGATGTTTGTACTTAAGCTACAGAAGCTGTTACAAACCAAAAACAAAGAAGTCCGGGAAACCGGACTTCTTTCTTGTATTATATTGAAAACAAAATTGGTCTTGACAAAACAGACAAGGATTTGTATAATATTTTAGCGTGCATAAGATTGCACTGCTTAAAATAAAACAGGAGGTGAAAATAATGCCAACATTTAACCAGTTAGTAAGAAAAGGACGTCAGACATCTGTAAAGAAGTCTACAGCACCAGCTCTTCAGAGAAGCTTTAACTCTCTCCAGAAGAAGCCAATCAACACTTCTTCTCCACAGAAGCGTGGTGTATGTACAGCTGTTAAGACAGCTACTCCTAAGAAGCCTAACTCAGCTCTTAGAAAGATTGCCAGAGTTCGTCTTTCAAACGGAATCGAAGTAACTTCATACATTCCTGGTGAGGGACACAACTTACAGGAGCATAGCGTTGTTCTGATTCGTGGTGGCCGTGTTAAGGATTTACCAGGTACACGTTACCATATCATCCGTGGTACATTAGATACTGCAGGTGTTGCAAACAGAAAACAGGCCCGCTCTAAGTACGGCGCAAAGAGACCAAAAGCTGCTAAATAATTTAGCAACATTGTGTATCACAAACAGAACTAAAGTAGGTTAGTGTTGGGATTAGACCTGCAGATGCAGGATTTCACTTTATGAATACAATTCCGCACGAACACATTAGAGAGACACATGTGAGTACCGATGAATTAATCCACAAATATCATGATTAAGGAGGGAAGTAACGTGCCACGTAAAGGACATACTCAGAAAAGAGACGTATTAGCAGATCCAATGTACAACAGCAAAGTAGTTACAAAGCTTGTTAACAGCATTATGTTAGACGGTAAGAAAGGCGTAGCTCAGAAGATTGTATACGGAGCATTTGCTACAGTAGAAGAGAAGACAGGAAGACCAGCTCTTGAAGTATTCGAAGAGGCTATGAACAATGTAATGCCAGCTCTCGAAGTAAAAGCAAGACGTATCGGTGGTGCCACATATCAGGTACCAATCGAGGTTCGCCCTGATCGTCGTCAGGCTTTAGGCCTTCGTTGGTTAACAGCATTCTCACGTGCCAGAGGAGAGAAAACTCAGGCTGAGAGATTAGCTAACGAGATCATGGATGCAGCTAACAACACAGGCGCATCTGTTAAGAGAAAAGAAGATATGCACAAGATGGCAGAGGCAAACAAGGCATTCGCACATTACAGATTCTAGTTTCTGTAAGAAGCTTACAGCTTTGCTTTTGATTCATGCAGCAAACCGGATTTGTAACAGAGCCCGGTTGTGCATAGGACACTAAATATAGGAGGAAAAAACCTTGGCTGGAAGAGAATATCCACTTGAGAGAACCAGAAATATTGGAATCATGGCTCATATCGATGCTGGTAAAACAACACTGACAGAGCGTATTCTTTATTATACTGGTATTAACTATAAAATCGGTGATACTCATGAAGGTACTGCTACCATGGACTGGATGGAGCAGGAGCAGGAAAGAGGTATTACAATTACTTCTGCCGCTACAACATGTCACTGGACACTTGAAGAGTTCACTAAACCAAAGCCAGGAGCACTTGAGCATCGTATCAACATCATCGATACACCGGGTCACGTTGACTTCACAGTAGAAGTTGAGCGTTCACTCCGTGTACTTGATGGCGCAGTTGGTGTGTTCTGTGCAAAGGGTGGTGTTGAGCCTCAGTCAGAGAACGTTTGGCGTCAGGCGGACACATACAATGTACCTCGTATGGCATTCATCAATAAGATGGATATCTTAGGTGCAAACTTCTACGGAGCTGTTGATCAGATCCGTACAAGATTAGGAAAAAATGCTATCGTGCTTCAGTTACCAATCGGTAAAGAGGACGATTTCAAAGGAATTATCGACCTTTTCGAGATGAAGGCTTATATCTACAATGATGAGAAGGGTGACGATATCACAGTTACTGATGATCTTGGAGATATGGCTGATCAGGCTGCAGAGTACCGTACAGAGCTTATTGAGAAAATCTGTGAGTTAGATGACGATCTCATGATGCAGTATCTTGAGGGTGAGGAGCCATCTGTAGAGGATATGAAGAAGGTTCTTCGTAAAGCAACATGTGAGTGTACAGCAGTACCTGTATGTTGTGGTTCTGCATACCGTAACAAGGGTGTACAGAAGTTACTTGACGCTATTGTTGAGTACATGCCAGCTCCTACAGATATCCCTTCAATCAAGGGAACAGATCTTGATGGAAATGAGATTGAGAGACATTCATCAGATGATGAACCATTCTCAGCACTTGCATTCAAGATCATGGCAGATCCATTCGTAGGAAAGCTTGCATTCTTCCGTGTTTACTCAGGAAAATGTAAGGCAGGTTCTTATGTATTAAATGCAACAAAGGATAAGAAAGAGCGTATCGGACGTATTCTTCAGATGCATGCTAATAAGAGACAGGAATTGGATGAGGTTTACTCAGGTGATATCGCTGCTGCTGTTGGATTTAAATTCACAACAACAGGTGATACAATCTGTGATGAGCAGCATCCGGTTATCCTTGAGTCTATGGAGTTCCCAGAGCCAGTTATCGAGCTCGCTATCGAGCCAAAGACAAAAGCTGGACAGGGTAAGTTAGGTGAGGCTCTTGCAAAGCTTGCAGAGGAGGATCCTACATTCCGTGCTCATACTGATCAGGAAACAGGTCAGACAATCATCGCTGGTATGGGTGAGCTTCACCTTGAGATCATCGTTGACCGTCTTCTCCGTGAGTTCAAGGTTGAGGCAAACGTTGGTGCACCTCAGGTTGCTTACAAGGAGACATTTACAAAGGCTGTTGATCAGGAATACAAATATGCTAAGCAGTCAGGTGGACGTGGACAGTACGGACATTGTAAGGTTCGCTTCGAGCCAATGGATGCCAATGGAGAAGAACTTTTCAAGTTCGATTCAGAGGTTGTCGGTGGTGCTATTCCAAAGGAGTACATCCCATCAATCGGCGAAGGTATCGAGGAGGCTACAAAGGCCGGCTCTCTTGGTGGATTCCCAGTAGTTGGTATCCATGCAACAGTATATGATGGATCTTACCATGAGGTCGATTCATCAGAGATGGCATTCCACATTGCCGGATCTATGTGTTTCAAAGAGGCTATGGCAAAGGCCGCACCTGTATTACTTGAGCCTATCATGAAGGTAGAGGTTACAATGCCTGAGGAGTACATGGGAGACGTTATCGGTGATGTTAACTCTCGTCGTGGACGTATCGAGGGTATGGACGATCTCGGCGGTGGAAAGATTGTACATGCATATGTACCACTTGCAGAGATGTTCGGTTACTCTACAGACCTTCGTTCTAAGACACAGGGACGTGGAAACTACTCAATGTTCTTCGACAGATATGAGCCGGTTCCAAAGAATGTACAGGACAAGGTTCTTGCTAACCACGCAAAATAATTGCAAATTAGCAAACAATTTATAGTACAAATGATGATATATATACTATATATGGTATAAAAATCAAAAATAAAGGCATTTCCCCTTGAAAAAGGGGGATTTGCCATAAAATTTACTTGAAAAAACTTTGATTATTTCGTATAATCAAAGCAGTCGGTAGATTATAAAAAAAGCCCATGGGGCATAAAAGTTTAAGGAGGACGTTTCAAAATGGCAAAGGCTAAATTTGAAAGAACAAAACCACATTGTAATATTGGTACCATCGGTCACGTAGATCATGGTAAAACAACTTTAACAGCAGCTATTACAGCAGTATTAGCAGCTCGTGTCGCTGGTAACACAGCTACAGATTTCGCTAACATTGATAAGGCTCCAGAGGAGAGAGAGCGTGGAATCACAATTTCTACAGCTCACGTTGAGTATGAGACAGAAAAGAGACATTACGCACACGTTGACTGTCCTGGACATGCTGACTACGTAAAGAACATGATCACTGGTGCAGCTCAGATGGATGGTGCTATCCTCGTTGTTGCTGCTACTGATGGTGTTATGGCTCAGACAAAGGAGCACATCCTCCTTTCTCGTCAGGTAGGTGTTCCTTACATCATCGTATTCCTTAACAAGTGTGATATGGTTGACGACCCAGAGCTTATCGAGCTCGTAGAGATGGAAGTTACAGAGCAGCTTGAGGAGTACGGATTCAATGATTGCCCAATCATCCAGGGATCAGCTCTTAAGGCTCTTGAGGATCCAATGGGACCTTGGGGAGACAAGATCATGGAGCTTATGGATACTGTTGATTCTTATATCCCAGATCCACAGCGTGATACAGATAAGCCATTCCTTATGCCAGTAGAGGACGTATTCACAATCACAGGTCGTGGTACTGTTGCAACTGGTAGAGTAGAGCGTGGTACACTTCACCTCAACGACGAGTTAGAGATCCTTGGTGTTAAAGAGGACGTTCAGAAGACTGTTGTTACTGGAATCGAGATGTTCCGTAAGCAGTTAGACGAGGCTCAGGCTGGTGATAACATCGGAGCACTTCTCCGTGGTATTAACCGTGACCAGATCGTTCGTGGACAGGTTCTTGCTAAGCCTGGTACAGTAACATGTCACCATAAGTTCACAGCTCAGGTTTACGTTCTTACAAAGGACGAGGGTGGACGTCATACTCCATTCTTCAACAACTATCGTCCACAGTTCTACTTCAGAACAACAGACGTAACAGGTGTTTGCGAGCTTCCAGCAGGAACAGAGATGTGCATGCCTGGTGATAACGTAGAGATGACAATCGAGCTCATCCATCCAGTAGCTATGGAGCAGGGTCTTACATTCGCTATCCGTGAGGGTGGACGTACAGTAGGATCTGGACGTGTTGCTACAGTTATCGAGTAATACAATCTTAATATGGATTTGTTATCGTAAGATAACGTTGTGTCTAAACGTAAGATACCCGTAGAACTTCGGTTCTACGGGTTTTTCTGTATCTTAAAGAGAGAATGATTTGAAAAATTATAAGTAGAGAAATAGCGAAATATTTATCAGCAAGATAAAATACAGATAAATTTAAAATTGAAAAATAAGACCAGTGGTGCCAAAACGGTGCCCAAAAAGAAACTCCTGCGAATGTTTGCCATTCACAGGAGTGATTTTTTACCAACCTTTAATCTGCTTGATCTGTTCAGCACGTTTCGGATCTCGATGATATTGCAGTTTCAGACGGATTGTTTCTACAACTTCCTGTCTGGCTTCATCATCAAGCTGATAGAATGATGTAAGTAGATTATCTACATCAGGCATACTATTTTTGCCAAAAAGATACATCAACGGATACATAGAATTTTTTAAGTAAGTCTTTACACGACTTGCGTCTAAGGCTCCGTTCAAACCGTCTGGAAGTGTAGGATAAATCTCTTCTTCCTTAATTGTGTCAGAAAATGGACTGGCAGAACATATCTCATTCACATCAATTTGCAATTCGTTTGCAAGTCTTAAAGCAAAATCAAATCGAATATTGGAATCTTTTTGAATGATTGAATATAAGGTTGTAGCACTGATTCCAGTTGCTTTTGCAATTTTACGGACATTTATAAGTGGTTAAGAGATCTGATGTATGCGTAGAAAATGGAAAATATGTTACAAATAAAACGAGAATTTGAACTCGAAATTTGGGAAAAATAATGAAAATAACTTGACATTTGAAAATAAGAGATGTATTCTTAAGATAAATTCAATAAACGGGACGTGGATAAAAATGTTTAATCTTGAAGAATTGAGCTTGGAGTTTGTAGAGATTTCTGAATTAAAAACCTCTAAGAACTTATTTGGACCAGTTATGTACGGAACAGGTGTGAGAATGTAGTTTGTAGAAAAGACTTGCTCTATGTAAAAAGAAATATAGAGTAGGTCTTTTTTATTTAAAAAGGATTATAGGAGAGAATATATGAATAAATTAACTACAGCTGTATGGGAAATAACAATGGGTTGTAATATGCGTTGTAAACATTGCGGTTCAAGTTGTGCAGAAGCGCTACCCGATGAGTTGAATACATCAGAAGCTCTTGAGGTGTGTGACCAATTAAAAGATTTGGGATTAAAAGTTATTACATTATCTGGAGGGGAACCTACGACACGTAGTGACTGGCATATTATTGCGAAAAGATTAGTAGATAATGGCATAATAACAAGTATTATTACAAATGGTTGGTTGATTGATGAAAACTTTATTCATAATGCGATAACATCAGGAATTAGAAGTGTCTGTTTAAGTATTGATGGTCTTGAAAAAACTCACGATTTTATACGGAGATCGGGATCATTCAATAAAAGTATTAAAGCATTGAAAGAATTAAGAAAAAATAATATTTCGACATCAGTAATAACTTCAATAAATAAAGAAAATATATGTGAATTGGAAGAACTATATCAATTATTAAGTGATTTGGGAGTTAATAGTTGGCAGTTACAGATTGCATTACCAATGGGGAATTTTGCAAAACGCCCAGAATGGCTTATAGAACCTCAAGATATTCTTTCTATTATTGATTTTGCATATAATAAAATTGGAGGTAAGTTGTTAATTGTTTTGGCAGATTGCATAGGTTATTATAGCAATAAAGATATAAAAGTAAATGAGAATTTTCTTAATGATAATTGGTCTTGGACAGGTTGTGGAGCAGGAAAGCATGTAATTGGTATTCTGCATAATGGAGATATTGTTGCTTGTACTTCTATTAGAGATAAAACATTAGTAGCGGGAAATATTCGTGAAAAATCTTTAAAGTCGATTTGGGAAAGTCCGGACTCTTTTAAGTGGAATAGAAATTTTGATAGTAGTAAGTTAAAAGGATTTTGCAGAGAATGTCGTTATACAGAACGATGCTTAGGAGGATGTAGTAATAGTCGTTATTGCATTAACGGCTCATTTGAAAGTGAAAATAGATACTGTGCATATAATGTTGAAATGAAAAAATGGAAAAAATATTTGGAATCACTTAATGATATATCAGAAATTGATAATGTTATAGAAAAAGCAGCGGCTTTAAAACATCAGGATCTTTATAAGATAGCTTGCGAAATTAAACAATCTAAATTATGATTAGAGAGGTAACAAATATGAATAAACATGAGTTATATCATAACCACAATTATGTTTATCTGCTGACTTCTAATATTATTAACCGCTGTGGTGATTCATTAGATACAATACTTTTTACATGGTTGGTATATTTACTTACAAATAGTGCAGGGTGGTCTGCGATTATTTTTGGTATTAATCAAGCTACTTCTGTAATTATTCAACCATTTATAGGTCCATTAGTCGAGAATATGAATAAAAAGAAAGTGTTAGTACTTTCAGATATAGCTCGAGTTCTGTTAGTTTTGTATATATTATATGTATATACACAAAACATGCTTTCACCATTAATATTGGTTTTTATGACAATATCCATTTCATTAATAGAAGCATTTCATATGCCAGCAGGGGTAGCAGTTATTCAGCATGTACTTCCTAATGAACATTATGATAAAGGTGTAAGTGTCAATGTGTCTTGTACCAAAATAGCAGTATTAGTTGGAACTGGCTTGTCAGGCATAGTGATTAGTTCATTTGGAATAGGTATTTCTTTAGCGATAGATGCTTTGATATTTTTAATATCAGCGTTGCTTATAGTAAAAATAGAATTTTCTGTTCAAGAAGAAAAGAAGACAAACCGAATAATTGGCAGAGAATATTTAATTTCGCTTAGAGATGGATTTAGTTATGTATTTGACCATAAGAAGCTATTAAAACTATGTTTTTTATGTATTCTAATTAATTCAGCAGTGGTTCCATTTGATGCACTGCTCGCCCCGATTGCAAGAGAAATGTTTAGTGGGGATGCCAAAATTGTTTCATTACTAAGTGTAAGCGTAACTATTGGTACTATTTTGGGATCATTGACTTTTGCAAAAATGAAAGAGGAGAAAAAAAATAATACACTTGTTACATTTTGTGGAATTGTTTTAGGTGTATACTATGTTTTTATTGCATTTGTTTCAAAATATATTGCAAATCCTATAACTCAAAAATTACTGTTGCTAATCGGTTCGATAATAATTGGTGCAGCATTGGGATTAATGATTACTTATGTACAAGTGAAATTTGTAAAAGAAGTTACTAAAGAATATATAGGACGTGTTTCTGCAATTCGATTTTCACTTACATACGCATGCGCGCCAGTGGTATCTTTTGTGATTAGTATTATATACAAAGTTACTGTTGTTGATACAAGTTCACTTTTTGTGGGATTTGGTATTGTAATAATAATTCTTTTTCTTTTGGCAAATAAGATTACGTTTTCTCCTTTGAAGAAAGGCGATAAAAGTTATTAGAAATTATTTATATGAAAAACTGGCTGCTTTTTGGCTATAAATTAAAGCTGATAGAGAAGAGTATAAACAACAGAAGAGAAGCTTTTTGACTGAGGCTTCCGGTGCCAAAACGGTGCCAAGAAATCAGGCAAATAAAAATAAATAGTACAAATCAGTCGTTTTTCACTGTATTTTGGAGAGAAAACCATAAAAAATATGAGGTAAAATGATATTAAAGTATCGTGAGGGTGGA